>OMGR01001343.1_pt1 | contig 9846 bp, 4 predicted proteins | sample 1646061 | NCBI WGS metagenome assembly OMGR01 (sample SAMN05578583, study PRJEB25193) | human gut metagenome | biome: Human Microbiome; feature: human-associated habitat; material: feces | host: Homo sapiens | place: USA:Birmingham | reverse complement strand
TGGGACTGAAGAGCGGCGGCATCGACAACAGCAAGGCAAAGACCGAAGGCATCAATATGGAATACAGCAAGCCCGGCTTTGACACAGAGGATGCGCTGGTTGAGGATGAGATCGCTCTGAATAAGAAGATCGCCGCCGAGGGTATCATTCTACTGAAGAACGATGCAGGAAAGATGCCGTACAGCACGGATACGACCTTCAGCTTTGTCAGCCATTCGGCAGTCAGCTACATTGGCGGCAATAAGGTCGATATGAAAACTGCTTTTGAAGATGCAGGCTTTGGCGTTAATGAAGCGCTCTGGAAGTTTTATTCCGAAGGCAACGGCAAGGACTACGGTCTGGGCGTTGGTTCTGTTTCCTATGGTGATGACGAGGACTTTTCCATCAACGAATGCCCCCTGTCTGTCATGAAAGCAGAGCCGGGTCTGACCGATTCCATGAAGAATACGGTTCCTGTTTTTGTGTTCAGCCGTGTGGCGGGCGAAGGCCGTGATATGCCCCGCTCCATGTACAACCACACCGATGTGGAAGAGGACAAGACCAAGACCTACCTCGAGCCGGATTCCGTGGAACTGGAGATCCTCCAGTACCTGAACGACAACTTTGACGATGTCGTGCTGCTGCTCAACTCCAGTGCAGCGGTCGATCTGAGCTGGGTGGAGGATTATCCCAGCATCCACACGGTCATCTCGGCTCCTGCCATGGGCGACTACGGCCTGTGCTCTCTGGCCGAGATCTTCTCCGGCAAGGTGAATCCCTCCGGCCGCACCGTGGATACCTATGAAGTGGATGCCATGAACAGCCCGGCGGCGCAGAACTTCGGCGACTTTGCCTACTATGACGAGAATGGTAACCTGACCAAGTACAACTACGTCAGCTACAAAGAGGGCATCTATGTTGGCTACCGCTATTACGAGACCCGTTACGAGGACAAGGTCCTCGGTCAGGGCAACGCAGGCGATTACAACTACGATGACGCTGTGATGTATCCCTTCGGCTACGGCCTGTCCTACACCACCTTTGATTGGTCCGACTACAACACCAGCTGGGATGGCGACACCTGCACCGTCACGGTCAAGGTGACCAACACCGGTTCTGTTGCCGGCAAGGACGTTGTGGAAGTGTATGCACAGAGCCCCTACACCGATTATGACAAGACCAACAAGGTGGAAAAGGCTGCGGTTGAACTGGTCGGTTACGCCAAGACCTCGGAGCTGGCTCCCGGTGCAAGCGAGACCGTTACGGTCACCTTCGATCAGGAACAGCTGAAGTCCTACGACTACACCAACGCCAAGACCTACATTCTGGATGCCGGTGACTACTACATCACCGCCGCCAAGAACGCACACGATGCCGTCAACAACATCCTTGCTGTCAAGGGCAAGACCGTGGAAGACGGCATGACCGCCGATGGCAACACCGAGTTTGTGGCGACCTATACCCCGGCCAACGGCACCGTGGATACCACGACCTATAAGAACGACACCACCACCGGCGTGGAGGTCACCAACCAGCTGGATCAGGCAAACGGCGGCTTCCAGTATCTCTCCCGCAGTGACTGGACCGGCACCTGGCCGACCACCGATGGCGAGGTCAGCGACCAGATCAGCACTTGGGGCAACCCCATCAACGGCACCGATGCAAACGGCAACCCCGCTTCCTATACTTACTATAAGACCATCAGCAGCGAGGATCTGGCAAAGCTGGATTCCTTCGATTCCCTGAACACCACCGATCCTTCTACCCTGACCGATGAGCTTGTCTACGGCAAGGACAACGGCCTCGGCCTGATCGATATGCGTGGTCTGGATTACAACGACCCCAAGTGGAACGACCTGCTCGACCAGCTGACCCCCAGCGATTATCAGACCCTGATCACCCAGTCCGGCTATGGCACGGCTGCCATCAAGTCCGTGGACAAGCCTGCTGCAACAGACCGTGACTCGGCAACCGGTCTGGTGAACTATGGTTTTGATGCAAGCGGCAACTTTGTTTTCAGCAGGAACATCGCCCACTGCGGCGTCATCGTTCTGGCCCAGACCTACAACGATGATCTGGCCACTCACTACGGCGAGAACATTGGCGACGAGTCCTACTATCTGGATGTCGATGGCTGGTATGCACCGGCAGTCAACATGCACCGCACTGCATTCTCCGGCCGCAACAGCGAGTATTACTCCGAGGACCCGTTCATCGGCGGTCACATTGCTTCCCTCGAGTGTGAGGGTGTCGCCTCCCGCGGTATGTATGTCTTTGTCAAGCACTACGCCATCAACGATCAGGAGGACCACCGCGGCGACCGTGAAGGCCAGTACAGCATTGCGACCTTCCTGAACGAGCAGGCGGCCCGCGAGATCTACCTCAAGCCCTTTGAGATGTGCGTCAAGTCTGATAAGGTCGAGATAAACTATGCAAAGGACAACGGCGACGGCACTTACAGCAATGCCACCACCGAGATCCCGTCCGTCACCGGCATCATGACCTCCTTCAACCGCGTTGGCTATACTTGGGCCGGCGGCAACTACAACATGATCACCGGCCTGCTGCGCAACGAGTGGGGCTTCCACGGCTTTATCATCACCGATAATGCAAACACCGGTGTCTTTATGGATGCTGGCCAGATGATCCAGGCGGGTGCTGATGGCAAGCTGACCAACCTGCCCACCGGCGCACGCTATACCTTCAACAAGAATGATGTTTCGGATTATCACTATGGCCGTGAGGCAGTCCACAACATCCTGTATACTATTGCAAACTCCAAGGCAATGAACGGCGGTATGCCGGGCAGCCGTTATCTGGCAAAGGTCGAGCCTTACCAGAAGGTCATCTACGCGGTGGATGGCGTCTGCGGCGGTCTGATTGCGGTCCTGGTCATCCTGACCATCTTCCGCTTCCGCAAAAAGAAAGAGGACAACATCAAAACCGTCTGAGTAACACAAAACCGAAAGGGGCGGCGGGCAGAGCGCCCGCCACCTCTTCTTTTTTATCAGGAGCGATCCATGAAACACGCTGACATCATCCAGAAACTGAACTTAGAGCAAAAATGCGCCCTGCTCTCGGGCGAGACCGTCTTTACCACCCGCGCTCTGCCGGGCAAAGGCATCCCGGCCATCACCCTTTCGGACGGCCCCAACGGTGTCCGCAAGCAGGCCGGCGCCGCCGACCATCTGGGCCTCAACCCCAGCGTTCCGGCAACCTGTTTCCCGACCTCTTCCGCCACTGCGTGCAGCTGGGATGAGAAGCTGGGCGAAGCCGTGGGCGAGGCACTGGGCGAGGAAGCTGCCGCACAGGAAGTGGCTGTCCTGCTCGGCCCCGGTTTGAACATCCAGCGCAGCCCCCTCTGCGGCCGTGACTTCGAGTATTTCTCGGAAGACCCCATCCTTGCGGGCAGGATGGCTGCTGCCTATGTGCGCGGCATCCAGAAAAACGGCATCTCTGCCTGCCCCAAGCACTTTGCGGTCAACAGTCAGGAGCTGCGCCGCATGGTCAGCAACTCGGTGCTCGATGAGCGCACCCTGCGGGAGCTGTATCTGACCGGTTTCGAGATCGTGGTGAAAGAGGCAAAGCCCAAGACCATCATGACCTCCTACAACCTCATCAACGGCACCTACGCCAACGAGAATGCCCACCTGCTGCAGGACATTCTGCGGAAGGACTGGGGCTTTGACGGGGCCGTCGTCACCGACTGGGGCGGCTCCAATGACCACGCCCTCGGCGTGAAGAACGGCTCCACCCTCGAAATGCCCTGCCCCGGCGGCGACTCCATCCGGGAGCTGATGAAGGCCGTACGGGGCGGCAAAATTTCCGAGGCCGACGTGGACGCCCGCCTCGACGAGATGCTGGAACTGGTGCTCTCCACCCACGCTGCGGTGGAAAAAGCGCCCCGCACCTTCGACGCGGCCGCGCACCATAAGCTTGCCCGCCGCGCGGCCGCAGAGAGCATCGTCCTGCTCAGGAACGAGGGCGGCATCCTGCCGCTCAAGCCCAATGAGAAGCTGGCCGTCATCGGCGACTTTGCCGAGACGCCCCGCTATCAGGGTGCAGGCTCCAGCGCCGTCAACGCCCTGCAGGTGGACACCCTGCTGGAGAGCATCAAGGCCGACGACAGCGGCATCACCTTCGTGGGCTATGCCTCCGGTTTCGAGCGTCAGGGTGCAGCTGACGCCGAGAAGCTGGAAGAGGCTGTGGCCCTCGCAAAGAAGGCCGACACCGTTCTGCTCTGCCTCGGCCTCGATGAGCTGCGGGAGAGCGAAGGTCTTGACCGCTCTGACATGAAGCTGGCCGAGAACCAGCAGCAGCTTCTGGCCGCTGTGGCTGCCGTCAACCCGAACGTCGTCGTTCTGCTGAGCGCTGGTGCGCCGGTGGAGACGCCGTGGGTCGGCCAGTGCAGGGCGCTGGTCTACGGCGCACTGGGCGGACAGGCAGGCGCCGGCGCAGCCGCAGACATCCTCACGGGCAAGCTCTGCCCCTGCGGCAAGCTGTCCCAGACCTGGGCGCAGGCTCACGACGACACCCCCGCCAAGGCGAACTTCGGCGGCGAGGGCCGGAACGTGGAGTACCGCGAGGGCCTGTATGTGGGCTACCGGTACTATCAGACCGCCGGTGTGCCGGTGGCGTTCCCCTTCGGCTACGGCCTGAGCTACACCGCCTTCGAGTACAGTGATCTGAAGGCCGACGAGAAGGGCGTGACCCTCACCGTCACCAACACCGGCAGCTGTGCCGGTGCCGAGATCGTCCAGCTCTACGTCGCAAAGCAGGACGCAAAAATCTTCCGCCCGGCGCAGGAGCTGAAGGGCTTTGCAAAGGTCTTCCTCGCCTCCGGCGAGAGCAGGACGGTGAGCATCGCTCTGGACGACAAGGCGTTCCGCTACTGGAACGTCAAGACTGACCGCTGGGAAGTCGAAGGCGGAAGCTATCAGCTCCGCGTGGGTGCATCCAGCGCAGACATCCGCCTGACAGCGGAAGTCTCCGTCAAGGGGACCAACGCTCCCGACCCCTACGAGGGTCTCGACCTGCTCCACTACGTCTCCGGCCAGATCGCCTATGTGACCGATGCCGAGTTCGAGGCTCTGCTGGGCCATCCGATCCCGGAGGATGTCGTCCGCATCGACCGGAACATGACGCTGGGCGAGATGGACCATGGCCGCAGTCCGCTGGGCTGGGTGGCACAGAAGGTGCTGCGCTGCCGTCTGGACAGCAGCTTTGCAAAAGGCACCCCCGACCTGAACACCGTGTTCCAGTATAATATGCCGCTGCGCGCGCTGGCCAAGATGACCAACGGCATGGTGAGCATGGGCATGGTGGACGGCCTCGTCTGGGAGCTGAAAGGCTTCTGGCTCGTGGGCATCCTTCGGGTCATCTATGAGTTCGTCAAGAATCTCATCCTGAACAGCCAGATGGAAAACCGGCTCAAAAACAGCTGAAAGGAATAAGGCCATGAATTTCTGGAATAACTTTGCTGCAAAGCATCCGGCTGCGGCCAAATGGGTGCGGGAGGGCGGACTGTTCGTCATCGTGTCCAACCTCATCACCGTGTTCAAATACCTGCTTCTGCAGTTCCTGCCCAAGGCATTTGCAAGCCTGCCGGTGGTGGACTTCGGCTGGCCGGGCATCGACATCACCCTGTTCGGCGAGACCTTCAAGTGGAACATCCTCGGCTATGACGCGGCCCACGGCGGCCTGCCCTACTTCTGCGCCTACATGGTGGCCATGGTCATCGGCGAGTGCATCAATTTCCCCATCCAGCGCAGCCTTGTCTTCCGCAGCAAGGGCAGCCTCGCCAAGCAGATCGGCTGGTATCTGCTGGCTTTCTGCCTCATCACCTGCATCGTCAACTCCATCAACTGCATCTGGGTGGCTGTGGCCGGTCTGCTGGTGCCTGATTTCATCTACAACATCGGCACCACGGTGCTCAACGGCGGCATCTCGATGGTCATCTTCTTCTTCGTGAACAAGATCATCTTCCCCGAAGGCGAAGCCGCAAAATAATCTGTCATCTTCTTTATTTCATCATTTTCTTCATCCGAACCAACAGGCCGTCCTCCTCCGGAGGACGGCCTGTTGGCATATTGAGTGGTTTTGGACGCTGCAAAGGACGAAATTTCGGTCATAGGGGAAGAATCTGCCCAGGGGTCTTGCACTTTGATGCTTTACTGTGGTAAAATCAGGCCGTGCTTTTATCATAGAGGAAAAAAGCACCAAAGGGGGAACGTATATGAGTGAGATCTGTATCATCGTCACCATCGTCGTCTATCTTGCGGCCATGCTTCTGGTGGGTTTCGCCTACAGCAAGACCAACAACGACAGCACCGACTTCTACCTTGGCGGTCGGAAAATGGGTCCGCTGGTCACGGCCATGAGTGCCGAGGCCAGCGATATGTCCAGCTGGCTGCTGATGGGTATGCCGGGTCTGGCCTACCTGACAGGCATCGCCTCGCCGGGCTGGACAGCCATCGGCCTTGCGCTGGGTACCTGGCTCAACTGGCTCATCGTGGCCCGGCGGCTCCGCCGCTATTCGGCCAACCTCGACGCCATCACGGTACCGCAGTTCCTGTCGCTTCGCTTCCATGACCAGCGCAACCTGCTGAACGCTCTGGGCGCGGTCATCATCATCGTCTTCTTCGTGCCGTATACGGCCTCGGGTTTTGCGGCCTGCGGCAAGCTGTTCCACAGCCTCTTCGGCGTAGATTACATGGCGGCAATGCTGGTGTCGGCCCTCGTCATCGTGGGCTATACCATTCTCGGCGGCTTCCGCGCCGTCACCACCACCGACCTCATCCAGTCGATGGTCATGTCGCTGGCCCTCATCGCGGTGCTGGGCTACGGCATCGTTGTGGCAGGCGGCTGGGGCGCTGTGGTGGAGAATGCCCAGAGCCTTTCCGGCTACCTGACCATGACGGCCAGCCACGACGCCGTGACCGGCGGGGCCACGTCCTACAGCCTGCTGGACATCGTCTCCACCATGGCGTGGGGTCTCGGCTACTTCGGTATGCCCCACATCCTGCTCCGCTTCATGGCCATCGAGGACGAGAAGAAGCTGGTGCTCAGCCGCCGCATTGCCACCGTCTGGGTGGTCATCGCCATGGCGGCGTCCATCGTCATCGGCATGGTGGGCCTCGGCATGACCAGGGCCGGTGCGCTGGAATTCCTCAGCGGCTCGTCCAGTGAGACCCTCATCGTCCGCATCGCCAGCCTCATCAGCCAGCACGGTGTGCTGGCGGCAGTCCTCGCCGGACTCATCCTTGCAGGCATCCTGGCGGCCACCATGTCCACGGCAGACAGCCAGATGCTGGCCGCTGCGTCCAGCGTGTCCCAGAACATTTTGCAGGAGTTCGGCCACCTCAAGCTGAGCGAGAAGCAGAGCCTCTTTGCCGCCCGCCTGACCATCATCTGCGTCAGCGTGGTGGGCGTGGTGCTGGCCCGCGACCCGGATTCCAGCGTCTTCGGCATCGTCAGCTTTGCGTGGGCCGGCTTCGGCGGCTCCTTCGGCGCTGTCGTCCTCTGCGCCCTGTTCTGGAAGCGCTGCAACTGGCAGGGCGCGCTGGCCGGTATGCTCTGCGGCGGCCTGATGGTCTTCGTCTGGAAGTACATCGTCAGCCCGCTGGGCGGCGTCTTCGGCATCTATGAGCTTCTGCCCGCCTTCCTCGTCTCGCTGGCCGTCTGCGCGGTGGTCAGCCTCGTGACCCCGGCCCCGGAGGCCGACATCCTTGCCGAGTTTGATGCGGCAAAATAACCGGTAAAAACAAGAGGAGGGCCTGTGCTGAAACCCGGCACAGGCTCTCCTTTTATGCTTGTGTGACGCTTCCGTGTTCCACCCGGTATACCTTGTCAAACTGTTTCATGAAGGCCCCCGAGACGTCGTGGGTGATGGCCACCACCATGCAGGGGAGAGCGAGCAGATTTTCCATGACCTGTCCGCTGGTGTCGGGGTCGAGGCTGGCGGTGATCTCGTCGGCGATGATGAGGTCGTACCGGCGAAGTGCCAGCCGTGCGATGCCGATGCGCTGGCGCTGCCCGCCCGAGAGATTCTTGCCGTTCTCGCTGATGAGGGTGTCGAGGCCGTCGGGCAGGGTGCTCACCCAGTCGGTGAGGCCCGCCGTCTCCACGGCGTGGGTCAGCTGCTCTTCGGGGAAATCCTCACCCAGGCAGATGTTGCTGCGGAGGGTGTCGTTGAAGAGATAGGTGGTCTGGGCGATGTAGCCCACCCGCTGGTAGAGGCTCTGACGGTCGATGTCCCGCAGCTGCTGGCCGTTGAAGAGGATGCTGCCGGTATAGTCTGGGTAGTACTGGAACAGCAGCTTTGCCAGTGTGGACTTGCCGCAGCCGCTTTCGCCTACAAGGACGGCTTTTTCCTGCCCGGAGACCGTCAGCCGGACGCCGCGCAGCACCGGTGCAGCGGCTCCGGGGTAGGCAAAGCCGGTGTCCTTGCACTCGATGTGCTCGAGTTTATCGATGGCCCGGCCCGCAGAGACTTTTTCCGGGCCGGACATGGCTGCTTCCAGCCGCTGACGAATGCCCTTCGAAGATCTGACCTTGGCCCAGCACTGGGCGATCTGATTACAGGGCGTGATGACGAAGTTCGCCATGCTGGCGGCGGTGGAGACGGTGCCCATCGTCAGCCGCCCGTCGAAAGCGAGAAAAAGGCCCACCAGCATGACGATGGGGAAGATGAGGTTGCTGATGAGAGAGGTGTTGACCACCATGGCATTGAGGCTCTGCTGGTAGGCCTGCTCGCTGTCGCGGGCCTGCCGGGCAGCATCCCGGTGGCGGGCGGCATAGGCGTCCTCCCGCAGAAAGCCCCGGATGACCTCGAACCCGCCCAGAAGCTCCTTGAGCTGCTGGGTGTAGCCCGCCATCTGGAGCGAAAAAGCGTCTCGGGAGGTTTTGAGCCGCTCATTCATCTTCCGGGGCAGGACCAGCGGCGGCACGGTCACAAGCAGGATGGCCGCCAGCATCACCGGGCTGATGTAAAGGTACATCCCCAGCGCACAGAGCATGATGCCGCCCCAGAATGCGATGTTGAAGAGGGACATATAATAGTCGTCGTAGAGGGTGCGCAGGTCGGTGGTCAGCAGGGAGAGATAGGCTGCGTCGCCCTCCCGCTGATATTGGGACACCGGGCGGCGCAGCACCCGCTCCATGACCTGTCCCCGCACCTGCTCCACGGCGCCGCAGGCGAGTTTTGTAAAGGAGCGGCGGCTCAGCCGTTCGAAAAACCAGCTGGTGAAGGTGATGAGGAACACCAGCCCCATATAGCCCAGCGCCTCCTGCTTGCTCTTGGAGTCGATGAGCCACTTGAGCTGGAAGTTTTTCAGCGGCGCGAAAAAGGATACCGCCGCTGTAAAGAGCGCGAAGAGCATGAGCTTCACCCAGTGGTGTCGGAAGTAGTCGTTGACCGTTGCTTTTTTCATGCGCAGTATCCTCCGCAGAGTACTATAAAACGAGATGGATTACAAGAAAGACCCCTCCGACTTCCTTTTTGCGGGAGATTGGAGGGGTCTTGATCTTATGGCCTTATGTAAGAGGTGCTGTCAGCTTATAGCTGGGGGCCGGCGGAGACCAGAGCCTTGCCGTGCTCGTTGCCCTCGTACTTTGCGAAGTTCTTGATGAAGCGGCCAGCCAGATCCTTGGCCTTCTCTTCCCACTGAGCGGCATCTGCGTAGGTGTCGCGGGGGTCGAGGATGGCGGGGTCAACACCGGGCAGAGCGGTGGGGACCTCGAAATCGAAGTAGGGGATCTTCTTAGTGGGAGCCTCGTTGATGGCACCGCTCAGGATAGCGTCGATGATGCCGCGGGTATCCTTGATGGAGATGCGCTTGCCGGTGCCGTTCCAGCCGGTGTTGACCA
>OMGR01001335.1_pt1 | contig 9882 bp, 13 predicted proteins | sample 1646061 | NCBI WGS metagenome assembly OMGR01 (sample SAMN05578583, study PRJEB25193) | human gut metagenome | biome: Human Microbiome; feature: human-associated habitat; material: feces | host: Homo sapiens | place: USA:Birmingham | reverse complement strand
TACAATCCGCATATGTACCTCCTGACTGCTTTTCTACAGATTATATGCTCTCTTAGAGCGTAACGACATTGACGAGGACACCAAGGCAGCTCTGCGGTGGGCAATCTTTGAACTGGAGAATGCAACTTAGACAACCATAGCACCATAAGCTGTAGAAAAGCAGTCAGGAGGTACATATGCGGATTGTAAATTTAATCCACATCGGGGACCAGGTATTGTCATTGGATGACATGGATCCCATGAAAAAGACAGAGATTGCCTTACGGCTGAATGAACAGAGTCTGAAGACTCTGGGATATGCAGTCAAGAAAAAAGAAGAGTCAGCGTAACCACAAGTATCCGTGCCCTGTACGTGGTGTATTCCCAACACCACACTCCCCTTTTACACAATTAGCGTGTGTGTCCAGGTTTCCCCACCTGGGCACCACGTAGAGGGCATGGACAAGCATTAGATCACGTTCTGTGCGTGGTGTCATCTGACAGCACCACATACCCATTGACGGCATGTCACTGCTATGACGGCATGCCGACCTCCTTCCGGTGGGCCCGGTAGATCAGCGCCAGGCACCACGCAGAGGGCGTGATCAGAAAGGATAAGTATGAGAGACATCAGTTATTTTGTCAGCGAAGTTTTACGGTACAAAGATGGCCACGAATACTGGGAGGCATGTAATTTACAACTGGCTACGCAAGTCTATGAAGAAGTAAAGAAGTCAGTCCCAGAGGCTAAATATTATAACTTTGAAGGTTTGCAGATTATTACGACAAATGATAAACAGAGGAAGTCCTTATTGAGCACGATGGAACTTATGGAGGATCTCTGTAATAGCAGACTGGCCGCAATACAGAAACTGAGAAAACAGATATACGGAGGGGATGCGGATGTATAAAGATATTGTGATATCACTCCTCGGAGCGTGGATTTTGAGGGATGTTTTTAGGACAACAGAGGTAGGAGAGCAGATCGCCATAGTCATGGGCTTGGCGGCTATGCTTTTTATTTTTTGCCTTTTTTGCGAGGATCAGCTGGAAAAATTGCAGAAAAAGCAGAAAAGGATCCGGGAACTGGAACGGAAACTGGAAGAATTGAAGGGAGGGAAAACGGATGAAAACAGAACAGTACTACATGGACAAGCTGTTGAAGATGGGGGACGAATTTACGAAAGCGGTGATCCGGAAGGACTGGTTTCAGGCGAAGTATCTGTATGACAAGGCAAGCACCGTTGCAGTGTTTCTGGAAGCACCGCAGAAAGTCAGAGAAAAGCTGTTTGGGCGATACAACGAGGAACGAGACGAGAAGGAGCAGGGTGCCTTTGATGACCGCTCCATAGCAAAGGTTATGAGGGAATGCCTGATCAAGAACAACCTGGGTTTTGAGTGCATGGTCTACCGGATCCCGGGCGAGGCAGGCTACTTCGGAGCCAGACCTGCGGAAGATGGTTATTACATGCCGGCGGAGCAAAACCCGGCATATTTCGCGCAATAAAAAAGCCGGCATTTGGCGATGCCGGCCAGCTCACAGAGCTACTTATATAGACAAGATAATTGTAACTCTGTGGACTAAAAAAGTCAAGAAAAATGGGGCTTTTTGAAAGCCCCTGCGCACTTGATAAAGATATTAAAGTTAGGATACAGAGACATGGTTAAGAGAAAGAAAATGAGACTGAAGCATGGGGATGTCCTGGACGTGGAAGAGTACCATGATGGGAATTATGGGGGGAAGGGTAAGACCAGACAGAAGAAGGAGAAGCCAACCAAGGAACAGGTGAGGCTGATCAACCGAAGGAACAAGGCGAGGCTGTGCCGGTGGAGACTGATACAGTACTTTGACCAGGGAGACCTGTTTATCACATGGACCTATGCGATGGAGAATAGACCTCATGATATGGCGGAAGCGCTGAAGGACTTCCAAAAGGCAATGGCAAAGGTCAGAAAGATCTATCGGCTGAGGGGAGCGCCGCTCTACTGGATCCGCAACATCGAACGCGGCACCAAGGGAGCCTGGCATATCCATCTTGTGATCAAGCAGACACCGGAGGGAGATGCAGCGGCTATCGTAACCAAGGCATGGACCAAGGGCGGCACCTACGTGGCGGAGATCCGACACAGCAAGTTTACCGGCGACGATATGGAGCAGCTGGCAGACTACCTGACCAAAGACGAGCATACAGCGGAGCCCAGGAAAGATGGGACACCGGGAAAGTCACGGATTGCGGAGTCCTCCTACAATACCAGCCGCAATATGCCGCTTCCGGAGCCTAAGACGGACAAGCTGGTCTACTGGAAGCCGGAAGTCAAACCACCCAAGGGATATTACATAGCCCGGATCCATGAGGGCATCAATCCGGTGACAGGGTTTTTATACCGGAGTTACACGTTGATCAGACTTAAAAGCACCGAGCGGAAGAAACCGCCGAACAGGGTAAGGAGGTGTTGATAAATTGGAAAATGAATTGAAAATAGTGGATATCTTTATAGGCACGACTCTCCGGGGATCTGCAAAGGGCTCCGGCCGGGTAATGTACATCATGAGGACCAAGCGCAAGAACGGCAGTGACTATGAAGCTGCCCCGCAGATCGCAGAGTATGACGATACCACGGAGAGCGCATCCGTCCTCTACGCTATCCGGGATGCACTGCAGCGTCTCAACTATGCCTGCACGGTGGTGATCCACACCGAGTGCAGCAATGTGGCAGCAGCCATACAGCAGCACTGGCCGGAGAAGTGGAGACGGGACGGATGGAAGAGCGCCAGGGGAAACGACGTCAAGAATGCCATCCTGTGGGAAATGGTTTTACAGCAGATCGAGGATGGTGGTCACATCCTGCTGGCCGAAAGCGAAAAGCACGAATATGCCGAGTGGATGAGGTTTAATCTGCCTCTGAAACGAGCATTAAAAGACATTTTTGCAGAAGTGCCGAAAAGCTGACCGCATGAGTAGAGTACTCATGTTAGAGACGATTTTGTTGAGGTCAACAAAACATGGAAAGTATAACAATTTGACAATATTGCACCGGTGCAACCGGAGAAGGAGATCAGATGGAGAAATTTAAGACAGTAAAAGAGTTGAATGATAAGGCAGCAGAACTGAAGAGCGCAGGAGATTTGTCAGAACTGGTAAAACTGGCAGAGGAAAACGGACTGGAGAAAGAGGATGCCGAGGACTACATGGACAGCGACGATCCGGAAGACTGCCTCTGCAATGCCACGATGGCGGCAATCGGTAGGCTAAACATGGAAGAGCAGGACCTGCACCTCGAAAGCCAGATGAAGGATTGGAAGGACTTTATCGTGCAGATGCTGACAGACTATCCGGTGGACCATGCTGGTGAAGACAGGGACACACTGGCCAATGCTGTATTTAGTCCGGACAAGAAGCTGCTGGACGTGCTGGCCGCCGGGCTGAAGCTGTCAAGCGAGAACCGGATCACGGTAGATATGCGGATCATAAAGGCAGCAGGACTCCCGGAGAGTGCCGCCTACATCGGAATGTGCGGCCGGGATGATCTGAAAAGGATCATACTGGACTACTATCTGGGAAAGCAGGTGTGAAATGCGTGCATATAAAGGATTCCATAAAGACCTGAACTGTACGATGGGAAAAGGTGTATTTTATTACGAACCTGGGAAATGGTACAGCGAGCAGGAGGCGAGATGTGCTGATACCGGCTTCCATGCGACGGACAATCCGTTGGAAGTATTGAGATGGTATTCCGGTGAGGATGACAGATATTTTGCCGTGGAACTGCGGGGAAATATAGACGAGGACGGATACGGCAGCAGGATTGCGGCACCGGAGATTATGCTGGTAAAAGAACTTACGATAGATGACCTGTATCGTCTGGGAGTGTTGTGGATGTCAAAACATCCGAAAGCCAAACTGGCAGCAGCCGTAATGGTGGAGAGCGGGGAGACATACAGAAATGGAAATGTTATCGTCCGGGGAAAAAATCCGAGAGCCCGTGGGAAAGCAGGGGATAACCTTTACATTGTCAGGGACGACGGCGACGGGGACATCGTGGAAATCGGTGCTTTTAAGGTAGACGGGATAAAGATCCTGCCGGATGTGTATTATGACGCAAAAGGGAGGCGGGTAAATGAGAAAAAGTGAACTGGAGAAGCTGAGGACACTGAATGCCACTCCGGCCATGATCCGGGCATTGCAGGAGCCGGGGACGAAGAGAAATTACAGTGGAAAGATCAACGAGGAAAAGTACCATCTTGCGGCCAGATGCCAACAGCTGGGAGGATATCTGAAAGTATCTATCTGCACCCGGGAAGATATCGGAAAAAAAGTGTATACACCGAAGTGGGATATTTACATCAACTACGAAGGCGATGAGTATATCACAAGAGAGAGGCAGAAGGACGGATCTTATAAATGGCGGGAGGCATATGGGTACAATCTGGAAGCATACAGTTGGTACAAACATGCCTGGGATGAGTATGTATATATTTCTTCGGAAGGCAGCAGACAGATACAGAAGCTCCTTGGAACAAAAGAAAAAGGATTTGTTGCTATTTGCAAGTGGCAGGAAGGATGTAAAAAGAGAAACGAGGATAAAAAAATAAAGAAGCTGACGGACCAGTGGGATAAGGATATGGAGCCGATAAAAGCCCCTCCGAAGGGATTCGAGGACTGGTGGCACCGCAACGGCTTTGATGGAAAAAATTATATCTTTTATAGATCGGCACAATCAACAGAGGGCTACTGCACGTCATGTATTGGCAGGGTAAAGCTGCCGAAAAAACCAAAGCATAATGCAGAAGGAAGATGCCCAGTATGCAGAAAAAAGGTCATGTACATATCCCGGGCAAAGAAAACACAATGTCTTTGTACAGGGGAATATGAGGTGTCCTGCATCCAGAGATACAAAGAGGGGCTGGTACAGAGAGATTTTGCGGTGTGGAGATTTGACTACAAGGATGAATGTGCTGTCAACAGATCTGAATATGGTGTCCGTGAGTATCGGAGGACCATTGTTACAGAAAAGGGATGGGGGACATACATTTACACGGATTACCGCAGGAGGGGAGTGCGCTGGGCACTGGACCGGGATGCGTGGCTTGGAAAATACCGTGAAACCATGTATCGGAAAAACTTTAGCCAGATATTCAAAAAATATCATACAGCATATCCGATTGCTGTGAGGCACGGTTATACGGAGGCTGGCTTAAGGTATTACCTGCGGCAGGAGCATCGTTATCCTGCCATTGAGATGGCTTACAAGGCGGGACTGTACAGACTGGCAAAGGATATGGTAAACGACAGTTGGGGCGAGCTGGACAGAATACTGGACAATAAAGCGTCCGGCGGACTTGCAAAGATACTTAAAATAGATAACGCCCGGATGAAACGCCTGAAAAACATGGATGGTAACATGGAAATGCTTATCTGGCTGCAGAAAGAAAAGCAGATGAATACAATACTGCGTGACTGCGATATAAAGACTCTTTCCGAAGCAGATATCAGCCCGAAAGAACTGGAAGGATCCACGATCAGAAAATATCTGACCATTGAAAAAATATGTAACTACCTGAATAAACAGGCAGGGCTGAGATCACTAAGAGGCCGTGAATTAAAAACAGCAGTATGGAGGGACTGGGCAGACTATCTGAACATGATGGCCAAACTAAAGATGGACTGTAGCAGGGAACTCCTGCTGAAACCGAAAGACCTTGCCATTGCACATAACGAGTTAGTGGCCAAGATATCCATGCTGGATTCCTCAGAGGAAATTGCAAAAAAGAAAATAGATTTCCCGCGGGCACAGGAGCTCATGGAATCCGGAGAATTGAAAAAATACGAGTATGATAACGGCACTTACTGCATCGTGGCACCCAGAAGTATCGATGATATCTACCGGGAGGGAATCGTGTTAAAACACTGCATCCACACCTGTGATATTTACTTCCAGAGGATCAACATCAGAGAAACCTATCTGATCTTCCTCCGGCACAGCGCAGAACCGGATACTCCCTGGTACACGGTGGAGATTGAGCCGGGAGGAAACATCCGGCAGAAAAAGTCCGTACTGAATGAGGCATATAAGGATTTGGACGATGCAATGCCGTTTCTGCAGGAGTGGCAGCAGTGGGTGAAGAAAAATCTATCCGAAGAGGATAAGAAGCTGGCAGCGAAGAGCGACAAGGCCCGCAGGGAAGGTTATAAGAAACTGCGGGAAGAGAAAAAGATAATATTGCACGGGAGCCTGCAGGGGGCACTGCTTGCGGATGCTCTGGAGAGTGACTTTATGGAGGTGATCTGATGGAATTAATGGAATACACAAAAACATATCAGGAATATAAGAAGGAGCTGGATGCAGTCCTCACCCGGACGGCAGAGGACTTTGTACAGATCGGCTATCTGCTCAAGGTGGCCAGAGACACAAATGTACTGGCAGAGAGCGGCTATGCAACTGTGACAGATTTTGCCAGGGCTGAGTATGGCATAGATAAGACGCAGGTAAGCCGCTTTATCAGCATCAATGACAGATTTTCGGAGGATGGCTACTCTGATCATCTGCTCCCGAGCTACAAGGGATTTGGATATGCAAAGCTTACCTTGATGCTGCAGATCCCGGACGAGATCAACGAGGCGCTTCCGCCTACGCTGTCCAAGGCAGAGATTCAGGACATAAAGGACGAGGTGGATGCAGAGAGCAAGGTCACGGATATTGAGGTAGAGATCGAGCGGGCGGAGGCAACAGCCGTAACGGACAAGCCCATGCTTCCGCCGGAGGGATCGCCCCTGAAAAGAAATCTCTGGCAGTTGGGGAAGGAGCAGGAAGAACTTTTCCGGAAGCTATGGATGGTATGCTTTATGGAAACAGCAAGCGGAAACAGAAATAATGCAGAGATCATGGATGTACTGATTCCACAGGGAGACGCAGTGTATACCGTCCGGATCCCAGGAGAGCGTAGGACACAGATCATTGTAAATTCTGATGGAGCTACCATCGTGAATTTGAAAACGCTGGAGCGGAGCAAATACACAGAGGATCAGATCTGTGATGCAGTCCGGTCTCTCATAGATGGAGGCAGCAGTCCTGAGGAGCAGTACAAGATGCTCTATGGTGAGGACTTAACCCAGAAAGAACCGGAAATTGCACCGGTGCAACCGGATGAGACTCCGAAAGAAAAGAAACCGGAAAAGCGTAAGGAATCCCGTGTGACCAAAGCAAACACCGAAAAGAAAAAGCCCAAGGAACCGGAAAGGAAGCCGGAGCAGATGACCATCCCGGGAGCCGTACCGGATCCGGCACCGGAAGAGCCGCAAACACAGGTAAATGACTCGTCTTCCCGGGAAACTGACGTGGATAATCAGAATACCGACACCATGGGATCGGAAGAACAGGTACCTGGGCAGACCGATATCGAAAATGACTTTCCGCAATACTGCCCGGATGCAGACCAAAGGACTGCTTATCTCCAGTCCATCCGTGGAGCAGTGGATAATCTGGTACGTTACGCAGAGATGGATCTGATCATCGCGGCGCGAGTGCAGGTGAAAGATATCTCCGAATACTTGGACAAGCTGGAAGAACTCATAAAGGAGGCGGATAGCAATGCCGAAGCGGTCGAAGCAGGCGAGAGCGCGGGAGTTTAATGCTGCCTCCCGGCAGATTATCAAAGAGCGGGATCTGTACCAGTGCATCTTTTGCCGTATGGGATATCACATGGAGGACGTCACCTGGTACGGACAGCAGCTGCAGAGCATCATGCACTACATACCGAGATCCCGCGGCGGACTCGGGATCCCACAGAATGGAGCCCTGGGCTGCCAGAGTCACCATGAGATGCTGGATAACGGAAACAAGGGCAGACGGGAGGAGATGCTGCAACTCTTCCGAGCGTATTTGCAGGACCATTATCCGGACTGGAGCGAGGATGCCCTGACCTATAACAAGTGGGGATGATGTATATACAAATTTGTATATACACGAAAGGAGCGCAGAGATGAAAAGCAGAACAATAAGCAAGATCATCCGGATGACGCCGGAGGAAAAGCGGCGACTGGAATACTGCGCCGAAAAAATGGCAAAGACCGAGACGGAGATCCTGATTGCAGGAGTGAATAATTACTATGCTGCCGTACAGAAAGCACTGGCAGCCCAGAAAAATCAATAAGCCTTTTGGATAAAGTGAATCACAATAGACACTGTAAACGAAGCCACGGGGCGGCCGCTGATACCAAGAGGCAGCAGCCGCCCAGGAAGGAGACAACAATGCAGGAGTATAAGGACTGGGACGGCAATCTTCTGCCGGATCCTGCGCCGCGAATCCATAATATACATATAGGCGACATAATTAAGACAAAGCACAAGTCCATCGAGGAGCCGCTGGAGACCCGCGGACGGGGACAACACCGATTTATCAGTGAGACCAGGGAATATGAGGTGATAGCGGTTTATCCGCGCACGATCAAGACACGAGACCGCAAGACTGGATTTACAAGGTGCTTTTCTTACGGCGACTTATTAACAATGGGAATAGAGCATCAGGGAGCAGAAGTGGAAGACATGAGAGCTACATACGGACAGGACCAGAAGAGAGAAAATCTCACTAAAAAACTTAGCTTATTCAATCCAGATTACAACCCTGACAATTATAAGAAAGGCAAAAAGAAAAATGAAAACAATAGAAAAGAAAATCCTGCCACAGTACTTTCAGGCAGTCCGGGAGGAAAAGAAGAACTTTGAGCTGCGAAAAGATGAAGATGATGTACAGCCGGGAGATGTCCTGATCTTAATGGAGTGGGAAAACGGAGAATACACTGGCCGGACAGAAGTACGCAGGATCCGGTATGTGCTCCGGGATGTACCGGAATATGGACTGATGCAGGGTTACTGTATCATCGGATGGTAAAGGAGGCAGCAGGGATGGAATTACAGGAACTTACAAATAAAGTACTGAGATTATTTGATGCGAAGACAACCGAAGATCTGCCAGAGAAATTGCTGGCTGCAGTTCAAAATAATGATGAGACAGTGTATGAAAAATTTTGTGAGAATGTAAAAGATTTGAGCATCGACTGGTTACAAATGATTTTTCAGTATTACCATGCAGATAGAACGGAAAAAATGCAGGATTATACACCTAAGAGCTTAGCTGTGTTTATGGGAAAACTTGCAGGAAAATCAGATATAGTTACAGATATGTGCGCTGGATCAGGGGCATTGACAATTCAAAAATGGAATATGGACAAGAACCAAAAATTTGAATTATATGAATATGACAGCAAGGTAATGCCATTTCTACTGTTCAATATGGCAGTTAGAAATATTGAATGTAAAGTATATCATTCAGATGTATTGAAACAGGAAGTATTTCACACATACAAAATCGCAAGAGGAAAAAAATTCGGGAGATTTACGGAAATATGAAAATGAAGAAAACCTTAATATCAAATCCACCGTATAACATGAAATGGGAAATACCGCCATTCGCACAGATACAACCACGATTTTCTAAATGTTATGTAGTGCCACCTGCAAATAATGCGAATTATGCATTTGTACTAACAGGACTGGAAAAACATGACAGGTGTGTTTTCCTTCTGCCAGCCGCTATAATGAGCAGCAATCAAAAGGAGGAAAAGGCAATAAGAGAATGGTTAGTAGAGGAAAACCTGGTAGAAGCGGTGATTATCTGCCCGGACAACATGTTTGAGTCCACCGGGGTGGGAACCTGTATTATTGTTTTGGACAAAAACAAAGAACATGTAACCACGGAAATGATAGACATTAGGAATAGATATGTAGAGGAAATCAGAGATCAAAAAGGGCAATATGGTGGAACCTCTCATACTAACAGAATCTATCAGAAAAAAATAAAGGTTATTCCGGAAAAAATAATGGAAGATGTGCTTTGTTTTTGTC
>OMGR01001302.1_pt1 | contig 10220 bp, 10 predicted proteins | sample 1646061 | NCBI WGS metagenome assembly OMGR01 (sample SAMN05578583, study PRJEB25193) | human gut metagenome | biome: Human Microbiome; feature: human-associated habitat; material: feces | host: Homo sapiens | place: USA:Birmingham | reverse complement strand
GTGATCCAGAAGATCGTGGCCGACACCGGCGCCAAGATCGACATCAACGACGACGGCTCCATCTTCATCGCCGGCGTGGACGCCGCCAGCTGCGACGCCGCCAAGAAGTGCATCGACGACATCGTGTTCGTCCCGGAGGTGGGCGCGCTGTACTACGGCCGCGTGGTGCGGCTGATGACCTTCGGCGCCTTCGTGGAGCTGGCCCCCGGCAAGGACGGACTGGTCCACATCTCCAAGCTGGCGGACCACCGGATCGAGAAGGTGGAGGACGCCTGCAAGGTGGGCGACATGATGTGGGTGAAGGTCACCGACATTGACGAGAAGGGCCGTGTCAACCTCTCTCACAAGGATGCTGTGAAGGAGATCAAGGCCAAGGAAGCCGCCGGCGAGCGGATCAAATAACGAGGTCTCCATCCTGTTCCATTCCCTGTCAACTGGAAGCGTCCGGGCGCATCGTGTACCCGGACGCTTTGGACGAAAGACGGCGGCTGCCAGAGGCAGCCGCCGCCTTTTTTCGTTGCCTGCAGTTCATCGTTCCCTACTTCGCGGAAGTCTCTGCCTGAGCGGCCCGATACAGGAATGTGGCGATCTGGCCCCGGGTACAGGGAGTGCCCGGGGAAAATGTGGTCTCCGTGGTGCCGCTGGCGACGCCGTTCTCCACCGCCCACAACACCGCCTGGTCAGCATACCGGTAGAGGGGCTGTCCGTGTCCGTCTCCGTCCCCGAAGGGGACGTCGGCAAAGGGAAATTCTCCCTCCATATCCGGGCTGCCGGCGGCGCGCCACAGGAAGAATACCGCGTCCAGCCGGGTACACACCGCATGGGGCGCAAAGGTCCCGAATCCCCACATATCCTTCTCTGCAGCCTACTGGACGGCTCCGTAGTAGTAGGCGCTGGGATCCGTCACATCCATGAACTGCTGTTCTGCCAGCGCGGGTTTCGGCTCGCCGGCCGCCCGCCATAGGAACACGGCCAGCTGGGCCCGGGTACAGGGCGCATCGGGGGAGAAGGTGGACGCTGTGGTGCCGTTGGTGACGCCGGTTTCTGCGGCCCACAGAATGGCATCATAGTAGGAGGAGGTCTCCTGCACATCAGTGAAGGGGCTGGCAAAGGCCAACGCGGGCAGGGGCAACCCTAGGCACAGGGACAGCGACAGACAGAGCGCAAAAACGTGCGCTTTCATGCTGTATTCCTCCTTTTCTGTATCTTTGCGGCTCGTTCGGCGCGGCTGTCAGTCGTGAAAGCAGAACCGGCGGGCGGCATCATGATTTCCAACGGCATTTGGTTTTGATGGCTGCATTATATCACCGCGTACCCGAAAACACAAGGAGGCCCCAGCGCCCGTCCTCGTTCTCGTCAGGACAACTGCGGGGCGGTTACAGCGCCGCGCCCAGCTGCCGGGCGGCCTCCAGCTGCTCCGGATGGGCCTGGATATCCCCGACGGCCATGTTTCCGCCGGCGTATACAATGCCCGCATCCTTCCAGCCCAGGCAGTCCAGCAGCGCCTTGTAATAGGCCCGCACCGGGGCGAAATTCTCCTCCGTGTCGCCTTCCGCCGCCATCAGAAGCACCGCGTCCTTGACCGGATTTGCCAGATCGGGGCCCAGTTCCGCCACCGCGAACAGCCGGTCAAAGGCGCATTTCAGCTGTCCGGAGATGCTCCAGTAATACATGGGCGAGGCCAGCACCACCACATCCGCGGCCATGTAGGCCGGATACACGGCGTCCATGCCGTCCCGCTGGACACAGGGGTGCCGGGGATCCCTTCCGCCGCCCAGGCAGCCCCGGCAGCCGTGGATGTCCAGAGCGGCCAGATCGAACCGGGTGATGGTGTGGCCCGCCGCCTCCGCTCCGGCAGTAAACGCGTCGATCAGCGCCGCAGTGTTTCCGTGGATGCGGGGGCTGCCGTTGAGAATCAGAATCTGCTTTGACATCAGAATGGCTCCTTTTTTCTTGATGTCCCCAGTATCCTATGATATTCTCTGTTTGTAAAGTACGCACATCGGTGTAAGATACTAACCAAAAGGAGAGCATAAAATGGAGCCATGCATCACGGCGGGCACCGGGATTGAAGAGACGGGCTTCGGCTACACCATGTCCCTGGTGAGCGGCAAGTACAAGATGATTATTCTCTACTGGCTGGCGGAGTACAGCGTTCTGCGGTACAACGAGCTGAAGCGGCGCCTGGGGACCATCTCCCACAAGACGCTGAGCCTCTCCCTGAAGGAGCTGGAGGCGGCCGGCCTGGTGCAGCGGGAGGAGTATCCCCAGATTCCGCCCAAGGTGGAGTACAGCCTTTCGGAGCGGGGGCGGTCCCTCATCCCCATTTTGGACGCTATGTGCATCTGGGGCGAGGAGAACCGTCCCCGCGGGAAAGGAGCGTGAGGCAGATGGATGTGATCGCGGCAATCGCCACTGGAAGCGCCGCCACCGCCATCGGAATCGTCCGGGTGTCGGGAGACGGGTGCTTCGCCCTGTGCGGGCGGGTGTTCCGGGCGGCTGGCGGCCGTCCCTTTGCCGCCCAGGAGCCCCGGAAAATGGTGTTCGGAGAGATGCTGGACCGGGCGGGCCGGGTCATTGACCGGGGCCTTGCGGTGCGGTTCCCGGGGCCGGGCAGCTACACCGGGGAGGACTGCGCAGAGTTCCACTGCCACGGCTCCCCCGTGGTGCTGCGGGAGCTGCTGTCTGCCCTCTTCGCTGCCGGGGCCCGGCAGGCCCAGGCGGGGGAGTTCACCAAGCGGGCGTTTTTGAACGGCCGGATGGACCTGACCCAGGCGGAGGCGGTGGTGGACCTGATCGACGCGGAGACCGCCGCCGCGGCCAGAAACGCCGCCGCCCAGCTGGACGGCGGCCTGCGCCGGGTGCTGGAGCCGGTCCAGGAGGAGCTGCTGGAAGTCACCTCCCGGTTTTACGCGGTGGTGGACTACCCGGACGAGGACATTCAGGATGTGCGGCCGGAGGAGATCGCCGCTGCCCTCTGGTCCGCCGCTGGGCGGCTGGAGCGGCTGCTGGACACCTGCCGCCGGGGACAGGTACTGAAATCCGGCGTCCGCACGGCTATTGTGGGCCGGCCCAACGCGGGCAAGTCTTCGCTGCTCAACGCCCTGGCGGGGTATGAGCGGGCCATCGTCACCGACATCCCCGGCACCACCCGGGACACGGTGGAGGAGTCCGTACTCTGCGGCGGGGTCCTGCTGCGGCTCATCGATACCGCCGGCATCCGGGCCACGGAGGACCCGGTGGAACAGCTGGGGGTGGAGCGGAGCCGGAGAGCCATCGCCTCCGCGGAGCTGGTGCTGGCGGTGGTGGATGGTGCGGTGCCGGAGGACCCGGAAGAGGGATCTCTGCTGGCGGATGTGGCCCGGTGCGGAGTTCCTTGGCTCCTGGTGTTCACTAAGCGGGATATGGCGGGGGGGCTGCGGACGGCTGGGGCGGTCTTTCCCGCCGGAGAGGGCCCCCTGGCCCCGCCTGCCGCCGTGGTGTCCCTGTCCTCCGTCACTGGCGAGGGACTGGAGGACCTGGGAAACGCCGTAGCAGCCCTGTTTCCCGCCGGGGACCCGGGGGAGGCGGGCAGCCTGCTGACCGACCGGCGGCAGGAGGACGCCGCCCGCCGGGCCCTGGACGCAGTCCGCCGGGCTTTGGAGGCCCTGGAGACCGGAATGACCCCGGATGCGGTGCTCACAGACGCGGAGGAGGCCCTGGACGCGCTGGGAGAGCTGACAGGCCGCACGGCGAAGGAGGAGATTGTCTCCCGCATTTTTTCCCGATTCTGTGTGGGAAAATAACTGCTAACAGAAAATGCAATACCGGACCCTGGAAAACGTGATTTACAAAATCAGATTTGCGTGGTATACTACCTCTGAATAAAAGCCGTGCCGCACGGCGGAAGGAGTGTATCCGCATGTATGATCTGACGGCCCTGCGGGAGAGGCTGCGGACCCAGCGCCCGGTGCCCTGGGACCAGCTGCCGGACTTCTCCCTATATATGGACCAGGTGCTCAGCTATATGGACCGGCAGGTGATCCGGTTCGACGAGGATGACGGCCTCACCGCCGCCATGGTGAACAACTACACGAAGAGCGGCCTGGTGCCCCGGGCGGAGGGGAAGAAATACAACCGGGACCACCTGGCCTATCTCACCGCTATCTGTGTGTTGAAGCGGGTGATGTCCACCCGGGATATGGATCTGCTGATCCGGGAGGAGCTGCAGGGGGACCGGCCCATCTCCGACGGGTACGCCGCCTTCTGCGGGAGCCTCAACAAGGCGCTGAACGCCGTGGCCGATGAGATGGAGGACCGCACCGGGGAGGAGGAGCTGGCGGATGCGGCCATCCACTTTGCTCTGATGAGCTACGCCGCCGGCGTGGCCAGCAGCCGGTATGTGACGCTGCTGCGCCAGCGGCAGGAGGCCCGGGAGGAGGCAGCAAGCGCCGCCCACGCCAAAAGCAAAGAACGGGCCAAAAAGGAAAAGGAGAAGGACTGAGCATGGATGATTTTGTGATCCTGACAGACAGCTGCTGCGACATGACCGCCCGGATGGCGGCGGATCTGGAGCTGGAGGTGCTGCCCCTGAGCCTGAATATGGAGGACCGGGTGTACCACAACTACCTGGACGGCCGGGAGATCGGCTTCCAGGACTTCTATGCCCGGCTCCGCGCCGGCGCCCTGGCGACCACCTCCGCCATCAGCGTGGGCGTGTTTGATGAGGCTATGCGGAAGATTCTGGATAGCGGCAGGGACGTGCTGTACCTGGCCTTTTCCTCCGCGCTCTCCACCACCTACCAGTCGGCGGTGATCGCCGCCGATGACCTGCGGGAGGCATACCCCGGACGGAAGATCTTTGTGGTGGACACGCTCAGCGCCTCTTTGGGCCAGGGGCTGCTGGTATACCTCTGCGTCCAGGAAAAGCGGAAGGGGAAGACCATCGACCAGGTCCACGTCTTTGCGGAGGAGACCAAGGCGAAGGTGTGCCACTGGTTCACCGTGGATGACCTGAACCATCTGAAGCGTGGCGGCCGGGTCAGCGCTGCGGCGGCCCTGCTCGGCACCATGCTGTCCATCAAGCCGGTGCTGCATGTGGATGACACGGGCCATCTGGTGCCCGTCAGCAAGACCCGGGGGCGGAAGGCGTCCCTGCTGGCCCTGGTGGACCGCATGGCGGAGAGCGCCGTCGACCCGGCGGGGCAGACCATCTTCATCAGCCACGGGGACTGCGAGGCAGACGCTGAGTTTGTGGCAGACGAGGTGCGCCGCCGCTTCGGCGTACAGGACATCTATATCAACTACGTGGGGCCGGTCATCGGCAACCACTCCGGCCCTGGCACGCTGGCCCTGTTCTTCCTGGGCAGCCGCCGGTGAGGCCAGACGGAAAAGCGTCCCTTCAGAGGGGCGCTTTTCCCTGGAGATCAAATATAATTCCGCTCCGGCGGAGAGATGAGGTGACGGCTGTGAAATGGCTGGAGGTACATATCGACACAAACCACACCGGACTGGAGCCGGTGGAGACGATGCTCTCCGCCCTGGGCATCGACGGTGTGGTGATCGATGACGAGACGGAGTTCGAGGACTTCCTGGAGAACAACCGGCAGTACTGGGACTATGTGGACGAGGATTTGCGGCAGGAGATGCAGGGCCGGTCCCGGATCACCTTCTATCTGGAGGCGGGGGACGAGGGCTTCGCCAAGCTGGGGGAGGTCCGCATCGCCCTGGAGGAGCTGAAAAAGACCCGGGACGACTGCGGCACCCTGCTGATGACCCTGGATGACCTGGAGGACGCCGACTGGGAGAACAACTGGAAGCAGTATTACAAGCCCATGGAGATTGGGGACCGGCTGCTGGTGGTGCCGGAGTGGCTGCGGGAGGACCCCAAGGTCCGGGCGGGCCTTGCCGCCGGGCGGGTGGCCCTGGTGTTGGATCCGGGCCTCACCTTCGGCACCGGCAGTCATGCCACCACCCGCCTGTGCCTGACGGCGCTGGAGAAGACCATCCGCGGCGGCGAGCGGGTACTGGACCTGGGCTGCGGCAGCGGCATCCTCTCCATCGCGGCGCTGAAGCTGGGGGCGGCCTCCGCCGCGGCGGTGGATATCGACGACAAGTGCCGGGACGTAGCCTATGAGAACGCCGCCCTCAACGGCATCGGGCAGGACACCTACACCGTCCGGATCGGAGATGTACTGGGGGACGCGGTTCTGCGGGCGGATCTGGGCGGCGGCTGGCAGATGGTGGTGGCTAATATCGTGGCGGACGTCATCATCGGCCTTTCTCCGCTGGTGCGGCCCATGCTGGCTCCGGGCGGACTGTTCCTCTGCTCCGGCATCATCGACGACCGGGCGCAGGAGGTGGCGGACCGTCTGCGGGAAAACGGCTGGGAGATCCTGGAGACACGGAGCGCTGAGGGCTGGTTTTCCTATCTCTGCCGCTGAACAGGAACTAGAAAAGAGGGGATCGGATTTGAAAACGCTCGGCCGCCTGGATGGCTTCCTGGGCGGACACATGGCGCCGGTGGTGCTCTGCTGTGTGGCGCTGGGTATTGCCTTTCCGGAGGTGCTCTCCCACCTGAACGGGGTGACGGTAGGGCTGTTCGCCTTCATGACTTTTTCCAACAGCCTGGGCGGCGGCTTCCGGGAGCTGGCGCAGGTGGTCCGCCACCCTCTGCCGGTGGCGGTGATTTTCGGCCTGCTCCACGTGGTGATGCCCCTCATTACCCTGGGACTGGGGACGCTGTGCTTTCCGGACGCGCCGCTGTTTACCATCGGGCTGGTGCTGGAGTATGCAGTGCCCACCGGTGTGGCGTCCCTTATGTGGGTGGGCATGAGTCGGGGCAATACCGCCCTGTGCCTCTCGGTGGTGCTGCTGGATACACTCCTCTCCCCGGTGGTGATCCCCCTGACCATGAAGCTGCTGGTGGGCTCGGTGGTGGAGCTGGACACCTGGGGCATGATGCGGGACCTGCTGCTGATGGTGGCGCTTCCGGCTCTGGCAGCCATGGTGCTGTACCAGCTGACAAAGGGTGCCGTGGCGGTCACGCTGAAGCCGAAGCTGTCCCTGCCCGCCAAGGCGGCCCTGCTGCTCATCATCACGGCCAATGCCACCGGCTGCGCGCCCTTCCTCCGGAACCTGACACCGACCCTGGTGCGGGTGATGATCGTGGTGTTCTTCCTGTGCCTGTTGGGCTTTTTCCTGGGGTATTGGGCGGGGCGGCTGTTGAAGCTGGACTTCCCCACAGTGCAGACTGTCGCCCTCAACGCCGGGATGCGGAACATCAGCGCTGGGGCGGTGCTGGCCGAGGCCTATTTCCCCGGAGACGTGCTGTTTCCGGTGGCCTTTTCTCCGGTGTTCCTCCAGGCCACCACGGCCCTGATCGTGAAGGCCCTGCGGGCCACCAGGCCCGGCCGGGCGGATCAGGCGGCCTACGAAGCGCGCCTGGCGGAGGAACCGTCCCGGTAATGGAATATGCAGTGTTCGCATGGCGGCCGCCCAATGGGCGGCCGCTTTTCCTGCGGCGTGGGGGACGCCTCGACAGATTCCCCCTGCCTTTTTGGGACAGGACCTGTAAAATAAAGGAAATGAAACGGAGGTGGTCCCATGGACAGGCCGGAACGGAAGGTGCTGTGGCTCCCGGCGGCGGAAATCCGCCCCAATCCCATGCAGCCCCGGCGGACCTTTGAGGAGACGGGGCTCCGGGAGTTGGCGGAATCCATCCGCCGCCACGGTATCCTCCAGCCCCTGACAGTGCGGCGGACCGCGGCGGGCTGGGAGCTGGTGGCGGGGGAGCGGCGGCTGCGGGCAGCCGTGCTGGCGGGTCTGGAGACCGTCCCCTGCCTGGAGGCGGAGGTGGACGGACGGGCCTCCGCCCTGCTGGCCCTTGTGGAGAATTTGCAGCGCAGGGATCTGCATTACCTGGAGGAGGCGGAGGCCATCGCCGCCTTTCTCCACCAGACGGGCATGACCCAGGAGGCGGTGGCGGCCCAGCTGGGCATGTCCCCCTCGGCTCTGGCCAACAAGCTGCGGCTGCTGCGGCTGTCCCCGGCCTGCCGGGCGCTGCTGGTGGAACACGGATTGACGGAGCGTCACGCCCGCTGCCTGCTGCGGCTGGAGGACGAGGGCGAGCGGCTGACCGCCCTGCGCCAGGCGGCGGCAAAGCACTGGAATGTGGCCCAGACGGAGCAGTATGTAGAGCGGCGGCTGGCAGCCCTCCAGACCGCGCCGCCCGCAGGACGGCGGACGTACATCATCAAGGACGTGCGATTGTTTTTGAACAGTGTGGACCGGGGGTTGCGGCTGATTCGGGACGCAGGTGTGGACGCCCGGACGGAGCGGGAGGAGACAGAGGACGAAATCGTTCTGACGCTCCGCATTCCGAAACAGCGTCGGAAAGAGGCCTGAAACTTCTGATTGTTACGGGATTGTAATCCATTTTCCAGAAAAAACGTGCTAAAATAAAATCCTGAATGCATAAGCTAGGACAGCACGGCTTGTCTGGGCGATCCGACAGAACAACAGGAGGGGCTTCATGGAACCGAATACGAACGAAGCCACCGCGCCGAAGCGGCTGAAAACCGGCGGCAAAAAGCCGATAATTATCATAGGAGTTATTGTGGCGGTATTGCTTGCCGCCTATGTGGGCCTGTGCGCCTATGCCAATTCCCTGGATATATTTTACCCTAACACCACCATCAATGGTGTGGACGTGGCAGGCCTCACAGCGGAGCAGGCCGCGGAGCGGCTGCGGCAGGAGATTCCGGAGGAAACCGTAGAGTTTTATTTACCGCTGGCCGATGAGACCGGGGATGGGGAATCCGCGCCGGAGGGAGATATGCTGTACGGCGCAGACCCCGACGCCGTATGCACCTATCGGGAGCTGGGCATCACAGAGGAACTGGACTATGAGGTCAGTGCCCAATCCGCATTTGATGCCGTGCAGGGCCGGAGCAGCTTTTTTGTCAAGGGCTGGGAGTATCTTGCCTGCCTGGTCGGAGCAGATGGACAACTGGGCGTCGTGCTGGAGCCGGAGGAGGATATCTTCCAGGTAAAAATGGAACAGCTCAGTGAGCAGTTCTCCCGGGAGGCCCAGGACGCCTCCTACGAGGTGACGGAGGATGCCGTCGAAATCACAAAAGCCCTGAACGGGCTGTCCGTGTCCGCCGCAGATCTTGCGCGGACTGCACAGGAAAGATGGACTGGCAGCGGCAATGGCGCGGCGGCCAGCGTGTTTGTGAACAACGCTCGGATCCTTCCCGCCAAGACCCTCACCGCCCAGGAGATCTACGACGATTGCTCCGGCGTGGTGAAGAACGCCTCCTATGACAAGGAGACGGGCGCCATCGTACCGGAGGAGGCCGGAGCGGACTTCGATGTGGACGAGGCCCAGCGGCTGCTGGACGCGGCCGCGCCCGGCGAGACGGTCACCGTCCCCGCCCAGGTGGAGCTGCCCGCCGTCACGGCGGAGGAGCTGGAGCAGGTGCTGTTCCGGGACGTGCTGGGCGAGGCCCGCACCCATGTGGGCGGCACATCCGCCCGCCGGTCCAATGTGAAGCTGTCCGCCGCATCCATCAACGAGTATGTGATGAACAGCGGCGACGTGTTCTCCTACAATGACGTGGTGGGCCAGCGGACCGCCGCCCGGGGCTATCAGGCGGCTCCCGCCTATGTCCAGGGGGAGACGGTGGACGAGATCGGCGGCGGCATCTGCCAGACTTCCTCCACGCTGTACCTGGCCTGCCTGCGGTCCAACCTGGAGATCACGGAGCGGTACGCCCACCGCTACGTCCCCGCCTATATCACCGCGGGCATGGACGCCACGGTGTCCTGGGGCGGGCCGGACTACAAGTTCACCAACAACTCCCTGTACCCCATCAAGATCGTCACCATCTATGAAAACAATTACCTGACGGTCCGGATCCTGGGCACCAATGTGGACGGCACCAGCGTGAAGATGACCAACGAGCACCTCTCCACCACGCCCTATGAGACGGTGTATGAGGACGACCCCACCCTGGCGCCGGGCACGGAGAAGGTCAAGACCACGCCCTACACCGGGTACAAGTACCGGACATACCGCAATGTCTACGACGCCAACGGCAAGCTGATCTCCTCCACTTACGAGGCCACCAGCGACTACAAGTCCCGCAATAAGGTGATCCTCCGGGGCCCGGCGGTAGAGCCCGCCGACGGCGGCGCCCAGATCCCAACGGACACCACCGAGCCCACCACGCCGGTGG
>OMGR01001285.1_pt1 | contig 10352 bp, 8 predicted proteins | sample 1646061 | NCBI WGS metagenome assembly OMGR01 (sample SAMN05578583, study PRJEB25193) | human gut metagenome | biome: Human Microbiome; feature: human-associated habitat; material: feces | host: Homo sapiens | place: USA:Birmingham | reverse complement strand
GTCCCATTTAAGCAGTCTCTCTATTGAAGAGAAATGTGGCTGAAGCCAAAAAAGAAAGAAAACTTGTAAACCGTCAGTTAAAACAGACGGCAAATAGACCTGTAATAGCTAAGTCACTTTAATAAGGGGATAGCTCATTTCCGATAAGAAGCGAAATACTTTATTTAGGTAAATGTATCACTTCACTTCCTGCCAATAAGAAAGCTCCTGTACCATAGACTTCCCAACTATCCGCTGAAAAATTCTTCCTGGGGTCTGCGCCGATAGGTTGTACCCATCCGACCCGTCCTTCTTCATTTACGCACCTATTTAATCCGATCCATGCTTTTTTAGCCGCATTTATATATAACTCTTCTTTTAACAGTCCATTGTTAACGCCCCATGCCAAAGCATAGCACAGAAATCCGGAGCCGCTAACCTCTCCTCCCGGATAAGATTCCGGATCAAGAAGACTTGCCCTCCATAAACCGTCAGCCTGTTGTAAAGAGACAATACGAATCGCCATTTCCTTAAATAATTGTTCGTAAAAACTTCTCTGTGGGTAATTAACCGGCAATTCCTGTAAGATTCTGACCAGACCTCCCATGACCCAGCCATTACCGCGTCCCCAAAATATTAATTTGCCATTGCTTTCTACTCTGTCTTCTTCATTACCTTTTACAACATATCCCAGATCACGGGCAAAAAGATGTTCTTTCTTATTGTACAGTAAATCATAACATTCTTTGAAGCATTTATCACTATATTCCAGATATGAGTTATTGTTTGTGACTATTCCCAATTTAATTAAAGCAGGAGGTGCCATGAATAAAGCATCACACCACCACCATTTTATGATATCTTTTTTCCCGGAAGTTGGATAAGGTTCTTTTAGGAAACGATCTAATGACTCAATAGTCGCATTTAACATTTCAGGGCGTTTCTCTTTACGATATAAATCAATGTACATCTGGCTAATTGCGATATCGTCAGCATGAAACCAACGTTTGCCGGGCTTCCAATGAGTAGAATCATCCCCTACTGCCATCATTGCGTTATATATTTTTTTAGAGCGTGTTGTCTCCCATGCTGCATAAACTCCTGCATAAAAGGCACCGTTTGTCCAATCTGTTTGCCCGTGCCGGGGATGCGCTAACTGCCAGTCTGTTGTTTTGATCATCATCTTTTTGATGTAATTGTTTTCAAAAAGATGCGCATGGCTTTGGAAATCCTGTGGTGAGAGATTGGAGGTATAATCGACATGTTCTGGTTTCTCCCATTCTTCCTTCATATCGTAAGGTAAACGATAAACATTTCCCTTTGAGTCGGCGAAATAAAAATTAGATATGCTTAGGCAATCAGGATTTCCATCTGCCCAATATGTATAGAACGGGTCTGTTGCATTTACCGGACGACGCATATAAGAATGATTACGCGGACTGTTTTTCGTGTATACATGTTCTTTTTTCCAGGTTTTTCCTGCATTTGTACTTATCCAGGATTCTACTTCTCCTCCTGTGCCCCAATGTTGGGGACCTACTGCGGTCGGAGCGATAACTCTCCAAAGATTTCCTTCCACATAAAGACTTCCGGAATCATAATTGTGAGTTGAGGTTGTGATTGGATATTGTACCCAATCTTTTCCGGTCCAGTGAGCGACAAACCATTCACGGGGACCATGTTTAGGGCCGGGCAAATGACCATAACTGGTCAGATACAATACAATTGCATTTCCTTTCTCATCAAAATTGACATCCTTGATATAAAGATTTTGCCCTTTTGATTCAGCATCTATAACCCGGCAGGGACTGTCTTTATCTACTATCGGTAATTTAACAGGTGTACCATCTGCCAGAGTCCAGGTTTTTCCGAAATCTGTAGTTTGTAAATAATACATATTCGTGCGGGTGTCGCAATCGCCGTTTTTATGGCGATTAAAAGTTGTAACCAGCTTATTTCCATATTGTCCTGTAATCTGATAATGTCCGGACTTGGTTTCTCCTTCCGGGATAATGGAGGCTATCTGATGATAATCACTCCAATTTAACCCATCCGGGGAAGTTCTGTAGAATAGTCTTCGTACGCCGTCATAGCGGGTACAAAACATAAAATGTCCTTTATCTTCAACCAGTCGGGGTTGAGGGTAAGCCATAATGTCCTCAAAGCCGGTCGATTCGAATTTTGAAATATCATAAGGCTTCACACTCTTATATATGAATCCAGGACGGTGATTTCCCCTACCGGCGATATAAACCCATAAATATCCTTCCTTATCGATCAAAAGAGCAGGATTATCGTGTGGGTCATCTACACCCTGTTTGTCATAAACGACTGTAGGTTTGCACACTTTTCCGGTTGCGTGATCGTAGCAGCCGATCATGCACAGCAAATATCTTTCTTTTTTATCGATTGTTCCTCCGAAAACAAAAAATGTTTTGTTTGTCTGCGGAGAATATATTGCCATCGGATTATGTTTAACGGTATAGGTTCCCAAGCCACCGGAATATTTAGAGCCATATTCTGATTTTTGTCCTAAATCGAACCATATTGGCCGGTACCCATCTATTTTATAATTATTATATTCACCTTTCTTCTGTGCGGAAAGAGAATAAAAAATGAACAAAAAGAGAAACAATAATATCTTTTTCATCTTCATGATGTATTAATATGTTTAACTAATAATGAAAACAGTTGCTCTTCCAGGAAAGCAGTGATACACTATAAATAGAGTGATGATTAATAACCTTCTGTTTGGGGAGATACGGGATCGACGGTTAACAGAGCTACATTCTTCTCTGCTCCGGGATATCCGATATTCTGATTGATCACCCCGTTAACATTTGACACGATCGCTTCTTCGGGGATCGGCCATAAAATGTGATGAACGCTTATTTGATAGGTATACCATGAGGTGGTGACACGTTCCCTGTAAAAATTATTCTTAGCCATTACCCAATCCCACCAGAAATTAACTCCTGGTTCCTTTATATTGGCTCCTATTCCTCCGGGACCGGATAAGTTTTCCAGTGAATAAGTGCGGTTAAAAACTTCACAGGTCTTGCCAAATTTTGCATAAGTATATGCTATGCGCACCAATTCGACATGGCGTAATTCTTCATAATACAACTCTCGGGCACGTTCGTTCAATATTTCCCCGATATTAATATCTGTTGCCGTCAATGGATCAGCACCGGCACGGGCACGTACTATGTTCAACATATCTGCAGCCTGGGCCTTTTGATCTTTCCAGTAATAGCATTCTCCCAGCATTAAATATACTTCTGCCGACCGATATATATACCAGGGAGTCTCGCCTCCATACCACTGCGTGACTGTTTCTTTTTCCGGAACAAACAGTTTGTAATGAGGCCATTGGAACCAACACATGATGGAGTCGTTCACGCTGATATTTGCATTTTTCTGTAGGTTTTTCCTATACCATGAGTTTCCCGATTTTTTTAAATCCGGGTTATTATATTTCAAATCCTCTGTTCGTCTCCAGCTATCACGATTATAAACTCCTCTTAAATCATTTTTTTCTTTCTCTCCCCAGATTTCATATTGGAAATAATTTGTAGGCCTCGCTTTGCCTGTACCACGTCCGTACACACGATTAATATCCAGGTCCGGATCTTCCCGTACATCATCTGCTATGGTCGAAACATTCCAGGCTGTACCTGTTTTCCCATCGGGGGTTACAGTACCCTGACCTCCCGTGTTCCAAGAAGGAACTCCGCATCTCATTGTATAAATACGAACGGAACCATCTATATCCGGATAAGAAGACGTATAAAAGATCCCTTCCGTATTACTCATGTCTAATTTGGCTTCTACACTATGCAAGTCATGCATCAGATTTGTTCGGGCTTTATTTTTGTTCGATGTAAAACGTTCTGTCATCAACGGGTGATTGGCGACAATCTCATTGCCGATTTCAATGGCCCGGTCAAATTTTCCTAAACTCATACATATTTTCATCAATAAGACTCCGCAGGCATCTTTGTTTACTTTTCCCCGTTCTGCTCCAGTCCGAACCCATTTATAAGCAAATTCCATATCCGAATACAAACGTTCTAAAATACTCCATCTATCACTCGAATAAAAATCAGTTTTGGGTTCTGTCAGTTCCTCCTCTAAAAAAGGAACGTCTCCAAATTGGTGTACAGCTCTGTAGTAGCGATAAGCCCGGTGAAAAAAAGCGGAACCTAACACATGATTGCGGTCTTCTGATTTTTGCCACTCAATGTCATCTATGCGGGAAATGACAGTATTGCAATATTTAACGACATTGTAAGTATAAGTCCAAAACCATCCGACTTGCGTATAGTCCACACCTGTCAATTTTGCGCTGGGAAGAAGAGCCTGGTCCATATCTTGTTGTGGTCCGGTCTTATTCGTAGTTCCGTCCACGCAGATATCCGATTGTATCATTTCGGTTACTATAGGCGCTCCGTCACCATAAAATTCACTGACAATATTCCGCATACATGCACCTAGTGCCGATTCAAAACCTGCGGCATCAATATATGAGTTTTCCGGAGTATAAATTGATAATGGTTTTGTTTCCAACCAGCCATCACTGCATCCGAAAAGGGAGATCATGGCACAAACCCAGATTTTTGTTATATATTTATTGATTTTCATAATCTATCCTGTTTGAAGTTATAAAGTAAAGTTTATACCTAAATTAAACGATCTCGGAGACAAACTGCCGTTTTCCGGATCCCAGAAAGTCCAATGGGGAGACCAAACTGCAATATTACGGGCAGTGAGCGTCAATCTCATGCTTTGAACGGCAAACTTCTGTAAGAAAGTCTTGGGGACATTATACGAAACAGAAATATTGTCCAAACGCAAAAAAGACTTTTTCACCCAATTGGTTCCTGCATTGTAAGAACTGATCCTTGCATATTCATTAGTCGGGTTATCTTTTGTCCAACGTGGCATATCATAAGATGAGAATTTGTAAGGTGCACCGCTATTGTAATTTGCGGCTTCATTGAATGCACCATAATGACCGAAGTAGGAGTACATGGTAAAAGATACCGTGAAATCTTTACGTATTGTGAAGTCATTTCTCATCGACCAACGGTAGCGAGGTGTTTTGTAACCTTGGAATACCTTATCTTTCGTGTTCATAACCCCATCTTCGTTTTGATCCTTGTATTTGAAATCACCCGGTTTACAACCATAAACTGCGGCGGCTTCTTCTTCTCCCAACTGCCATACCCCTATACGGTCATAAGCCCATATACGGTCGGGATCCTGACCGATGAACCATTCATTTGTCGGATCGTCCGATTCCTTTTGCCCTATAATGTTGCCATTAATGTCTAATACATTCTCTTTATCCCCGTAAAGTGCAACGATCTTTCTTCGGTTCATAGAGAATGTAGAGGATGCAGACCATTCAAAATCAGCCTGCCTGAAAATATTTGCATTCAGGGTCAACTCTAATCCTTTATTTCTCAATTTTCCCAGGTTTGCCGTAACATTGGAAAAACCGGTAATGCTAGGTAAAGAACGTTCTACCAGCAAATCTTTGGTAGTACCCGAGTAGACTTCTAATGAACCACCGATAATATCATTGAATAAAGAAAAATCCAAACCTAAATTGTAAGATTCTGTCCGCTCCCAGCGCAAATTGTTATTTGCCATTGTATTCACGTAAATATAGGTGGAAGTATAAACAGTCCCATCGGGTCCGATATAAGTAAGAGGGCTGGTCTTCATATTTGATAATGCAGCATATTGCCCGATATCGCGATTACCGTTCTGGCCCCAGGAAAAACGCAACTTGCCATAATTTAGCCAGTGATTCGTACTTTCCATAAACTTTTCCGATGTAAAGACATACCCTAATGCAACAGACGGGAAAGTTGCCCGCTTATTATTCATACCGAATGCAGAATAACCGTCTCGACGAACTGATGCCGTCAACATATATTTATTTTGAAAAGAATAAAAAACACGCGCCATTAAAGCATCTCCGGTCCAATATGTATCGGAACTTTGATTCGTAGGGTTCAACCCTGAGGATAAATTATGATATCCCAGAACATCACTCGGATTAAAATCATATGTGGAAGCGATTGTTGACCAGGTTTCTTTTTTTTCAGCATTAGCCAATAATGTTAATTCCAGATTATGTACCTTATTAAATTCCTTTTTCCATCGCAGAATGTTGTCGATAGTCCAATGAGACTTAATATCATGTTGACGTTCGGAGCTTCCCCCCTTGGTCTCCTCTTCGCTATCTGCATACTGATGGTAGAATTTATGATACCACTGTAAATAAGGAGTATAATTCAACTGGTATTCGATGCCAAAAGGCAATTGTACCTTTGCATATAAATTGGCATTCAATGAATAATATTTTTTGGACTGATCTCTGTATTCGCGTACGTACAATGGATTCGTCGTAGAATTGTCTCCTGCGACATAATAGCGATACAAACTTTCCGGGTCATCTAAATTATTGGATGCGTAAGGTGAATTCTTGGACATTGCTTTCCAGTCTGCCGGTTGTGAACTTTCATCCCGGATGGCAAAATTTGCATTCATCCCTATTGTTAAAAAGCTTGTTATTTTAGAATCAAGATTCAAGCGGGTACGGAGATTCTTATAATTGTCTCCTACAATAATACCATCCCTGTCTACGTAGCCCAGCGACCAATGATAATTTACCTTGTCTGTCCGGTTGGAAACACTGACTGTATAATCTTGCTGCAAACCATTATGAAGAACAAGGTCTGCCCAGTCTGTTTCTATTCCTGCTAAATAATTCTCAATTTCAGGAGTGTAAAGTTGTAACCTGGAAAGCCATGCACGTGTCAGGTCTTCATCTGAAACAGAAGATACGGGTGTTTTTTGATTATAATTATACCAGTCTAAAGGATTGACCCCCCGTTCCATCCAATTCAAAAGGATTCGTGTAAATCTCAGGGAATTTCGTCAGGTAATCACTGGAACTATTTCCCATTTGATAATCCTGTCTGTACTTTAAGTATTTTTTACCGTCCAATATCGGCATTTGATTTGCAGACTGGACGAAACCTACATTTGCATTGAATGTGACAGAAGCAGAACCATCCGATTTCCCTTTGCCTTTTTTAGTTGTAATGACGATAACGCCGTTAGCAGCCTGTGAACCATATACAGCCGCGGAACTTGCATCTTTCAAAACGTCGATGCTCACAACGTCATTTGTATTTATATCCGACAAAGATCCATAGTAAATAACTCCGTCCACAACGATCGTCGGGCTTGATCCGGCAGTCAATGTATTTACACCACGGATTTGAGGAGTCAGGTCGCCTTTTGCCGATGTAGACATTCCGACATTCAAACCTGCAGCTGTTCCACGCATAAGATCGGTAATATCGCGAGGAGCTTCCACTTCCATCTTTTCTGCTTTTACACTTGCTATAGCACCTGTCAGGTCACGGCGTTTTGCCGTACCATAACCAATTACGACTACTTCTTCCAACGCTTGTGTATCTTCAGCCAATACAACGCGTATGGGACGCTGGTCTTTTATTTCTATCTCCTGTGATAAATAACCGATATAAGATACTATTAAAACGGCTTTATCAGGTACTTGTATGGAAAAGTTTCCGTTAATATCGGTAATGGTCCCGACGGATGTGCTTCCTTTGACGACAACATTTGCACCAATAATTGTTTCGCCGCGATTATCTGTCACTGAGCCGGAAACAAGACCTTTTTGTTGTGCGTTCGATAATATAATATTGTTTGAGGCTCCGCTTTTGGGAGAAAGTAATATATACGAACCGTCAAACGAATATTTTACATTTGTCCCTTCAAATAGTTTTTTGAGGACTTCTTCCAGGGAAGATTTGTTAAGATCTATCGATACTTTCCGGTTAACGTTCACGTACTTATTATATATGAATAAGTAGTCAGTTTGTTTCTCGATCTCATTTAGGACATTTTCAAGTCTGGCGTCATTCTCTTGAATCGTCACACTGACATTCTGCGAATTAGAATTTTCTGCATGAAGACAAAAGATGAACATGAATAATAATAGAGTGGTTATTTTCATGATTCTAAAAAATTGTTTACGTCGGAATCTTTTAATCAAAAGGATATCCGGCAAAGATTCTTTATTCATATCTTTGTATATCAAAATTATTAATACAGTTTAAATAATTGTGTTAGTAGAATGCCGATGAGTGTGGGGACACTGGTCGGCATTTTTATGAAAGGTCAACTAAGTTATCATACCATAGGCTATCTATTTAAAGTTAAACATCATTTAATATAAATGACGGACTCGTCTTTGTTCCGTTCAAAAGAATATTTCGCATCTTTCTGCAAAATACGTAACGCGTTATCTATCCCATCTGAAATACGAAATTTACCACTACATACATAATTGACAAGGGTCTTGTTTTCTATAACGATTCGTATCCCGTAACATTTCTCGAAACGTAACATCAACTGTTCAAAATTCATATTGCGGAAGCAGATTAGTCCCTCTTTCCAACGATATACATCAAAATCAGATATCGGGGAGGCAGACAATTTGCCATTCTTTAAAGTGGCCATATGATTAGGAGACAACAGAACTGTTCCCGACGGATTTTTATTATTTATAATTTTCACCGATCCTTCCATTAGTGCTGTATTGAAGTCTTCTGAATCGCTATATGCCTCGACATTGAACTTGGTACCCAACACCTCGATATTACATTTTGAAGTCTGTACGATGAAAGGCTTCTCCGCATTATGGCTTACTTCGAAATAAGCTTCTCCATCCAGGGTTATTTCTCGTTTATCATCTGTAAAAGCGGCTGGATAACTCATTTTTGAGCGGGCATTCAACCAGACGCTTGTACCGTCCGGTAAAGCCAGGTTTACGCGTTGTCCGGCCGGTACGGTGATTGTGCTCATGGTCTGCCCGATCTTCCTGATTTCCGATTGATAGAAATAGGTACCGCAAGTGATGACGATGACAAAGATAGCGGCGGCCTTCAGCACTTCATACATAGCCTTCAAATAGAAAGGTCGGATTTTTTTCTTTGAACTGGCTGTCTGTGTTTTACCCGACAAGATCATTGCATCGAAAAATTCGCGTTCTCTGAAAAGCTCTTTCTCATTTTGAGGAGTGGCTTCCAACCAGGTACGGACCGCTTTTTTCTCTTCGCTAGAAGCTTTTCCGTCAAAGAATTTATATAATGTATCTTTTTCCATTTTATTCCGTTTCTATCTATAAAGCAAATAAGCCGGAAATATCCCTAACGGAAAATGTGACTTTTTTGAAAAATAATTTCAGGAATAAAAAGATGGACTCATAGAAAGGCGGCCAGATATCAATAAAAGAATTTTGGGAAAAATGCCAGTAAAGGAAAGTAATCTTTCAGGGCGATACGTAAGACTTTCAAGGCTTTAGTTATATGAAACTCGACGGTTTTTGTCGAAACGCCCAGTGCTTCTGCTATATCCTTATGGCTTTGGTTGTTGTAACGGCTGCGGACAAAGATATCGCGTGTTTGTTCCGGTAATGTATCTAAAGCTTTGTCTACAAGAGTCTGTAACTCATCGGAAAAAAGTTTTTCAGGATTGCAGGCTTCCAAGGTAGCGATACGCAGGTTTAATTCCCAGGTATCGCAATTTTTCAGGTATTCGACTATCTCTTCCTGAGTACGTAGACGTTGCAAATAATTCAAACATTTATGCTTGATAACGGTGAGGATATAAGCCGGGATATTTGAACCGGGCATAAGATTTCTTCTATTCTCCCAATAATACATCAGGCTCTCGATCGCAATATCTTCCGCAATCATGCTGTCGCCGACATATGTATTGGCAAAATGGACAAAACGACTTTTGTAGTCATTATATAACTGATTAAAAGAATATGTATCGTATCCGCCTTTCATACTTAATCAAATAGGTGATAAAGATATACATAAATCTGACTTTCTTTTCTTTCCTGTCGAATTTATTCTTATATAAGATATGATTTGCTAATTCTCGATTTCAGATTTCAGTAATGACACCTGCAAATGTTTGTATCCTGCACTAAGAACGGTTTTCCTTTCATGTTCGATCCATATCGAAAGGGGATGCATCGTAAAGTTTTTGGCTATCGAATCGCGTATTTGCAGTTTTTGATACATGTAGAGGTGTAAATTCCAAAGAACCAGTAAGGATAAGGCTAATGCCATAATGAGGAGCATATATATTTTCTTCATGTCGATACTTTTTGCAAAGTACAGCATATAATTTTTAATGGCTGTAGCGGCTTTATTTGTAAAATACTATCGGAGTGTGAGTGTTTTACTCTTTGGTACAATGAGAAAAAAGGCGGGACGTTCTGTTATATCCTTGCATCTTCATCGAAATAT
>OMGR01001280.1_pt1 | contig 10362 bp, 8 predicted proteins | sample 1646061 | NCBI WGS metagenome assembly OMGR01 (sample SAMN05578583, study PRJEB25193) | human gut metagenome | biome: Human Microbiome; feature: human-associated habitat; material: feces | host: Homo sapiens | place: USA:Birmingham | reverse complement strand
GAAAACGGGACAAACTCCCCGGGAGATGTCCGACGTTTCGGACGGCTCGGAACACGAAACGAAAGGAGGCTGGGCGCGATGACTCAGACAGAAGATTTGGCACAGTTCGACCCGGCCTCGTTTGAGCATATCCCCGTGCTTCTGAACGAGTGCCTCGACGGACTGAACATCGACCCGGCAGGCACTTATCTCGACGGCACGGCGGGCGGCGCGGGACACTCCCGCCAGATCGCTCTCCGGCTGGACGGCGCAAAAGGCGGGCGGCTCGTCTCCCTCGACCAGGACCCCGACGCGGTGCAGACCGCCAGGGCGCGGCTGGCCGGGTTCCCGGCCACGGTGGTGCAGATAAACTTCCGCTACGCCGGACAAGCCCTCGAGAGCCTCGGCATCGAGAAGATAAACGGTGCGCTGCTGGACCTCGGCGTTTCCAGCCATCAGCTGGACGACGCGGCCCGGGGATTTTCGTACCGGGCAGATGCCCCGCTGGACATGCGGATGAGCCAGCAGGGGGAGACGGCGGCAGACCTCGTGAACACCGCCAGCCGGGAAGAGCTCTCCCGCATCCTGCGGGACTACGGCGAAGAGCCCTATGCCTGGCAGATCGCCGGCCGCATCGTGGAGGCCCGCGAGACGGCCCCCATCGAGACGACTTTGCAGCTGGCCGACATCGTGGCCAGCGCCATGCCGCCTGCGGAGCGGCGCAAGAACAAGAATCCTTCGCGGCGCACGTTTCAGGCGCTGCGTATCGCGGTCAACCACGAGCTGGACGCTCTGGAGGAAGGTCTGGATACCATCTTCGACCATCTAGCCCCGGGCGGAAGGCTGTGTGTGATCACCTTCCATTCGCTGGAAGACCGGCTGGTGAAAAATAAGTTCCGCCGCTGGTCCACCGCCTGCACCTGCCCGCCGGAGTTCCCGGTCTGCGTCTGCGGCGGCAAGGCGAAGGCAAAGCTCATTACCCGGAAGCCCATCGAGGCCGACAAGCAGGAACTGGAGGAGAACCGGCGCAGCCGTTCTGCTCATCTGCGCGTTTTGGAGAAACTCTGAGCCGGATAAGACGCCGCTCAGTGTAAGAGGAGGAGATCAACTATGGGTCAGCCAGCTTATGATATGTCGTCTGAGGTGCGTCGCAGAAAAGCGCCTCAGACTCAGCGCAAGGTCGCACTGCGGGTGGAAAAGGGCGGCAAACGCCGTCTCAGCCCGTTCCAGGCGGCCATGCAGCACGCACTTCAACTGATCTCGATGGCGCTGCTGGCAGGCTTTGCGGTAAGCCTGCTGTGGAGCGAGGCCCAGCTGGTGGAGGTCAACGACCAGATCCAGAAGGCCAAAGCGGAACTCGTGAGCGAGCAGAGCCAGTACACCTACTATAACAGTGTCCTCAACAGCAAGACCAACATCACCAGCGTGGAAGAAGTGGCCGGGCGGCTGGGCCTTATGAAGATGGACCAGAGCCAGCTCACCTACATCCGCCTCGACAGCGACAGCGTACTGGTGCGCAGGGAGTCGGCTGTCCACCAGTGGACGGATTTCCTGCACGACGGTGCCATGACCATTCTGGCTTCCGTCCGCAGCGCAAAATAAGCAAACAGACAGAAAAGCGTGCGGCAGCGCACGCTTTTCTGGTTTCTGCAGGAGAATACCATGCAAAACAAGCCCTCCAACGACCAGCATAAGAGCATCTACTACCGCCTCCGCCGCAGCGACCCGCACGAGCGCCTCAGTGCGCGGCTGCGGCATTTCAGCTTCGGCGCGGCGGTATTTTTTGTAGTGGCGGCTGCGGGCATCGTCACCCACAGCCTGTATAAGATCCAGATAAAACAGGGCGCGACCTTCCGCCAGTATGCGGCCCAGCAGCAGCTGCTGGACAGCACCATCCAGGCCACCCGCGGCGAGATCTACGATGCCTCCGGCATCACGCTGGCGTCCACCAGCGTAGTATGGACCATCTGGGCCGACCCCAGCTACAGCACGGCCCTCTTCACCAGCCAGACCGTCGAGGAGACGGGTGAGGCTGTCAAGACCGTGGACGAGACGACGCTGGCCGATGTGAGCCGCCAGCTCACCCTGCGGCTGCTCTCCGGCGACGGCGAGAGTCTGGACAGCGTAGATACCTCCTCGGCGGAATATCAGACCCAGTACCAGACCGTGCATGATGCGCTGGCCAAGAACGGCTCGTCCTATCAGGTGCTGGCCACCAAGGTGAACAACGCCGTCAAGCTCTCCATCGAGAAATACGTCAGCGAATATAATAAAGATCACGCCAAAGCCAAGACTCTGGAAGACGGCACCGTCATCAAGAAGGGCCGTGTCTCCGTCTCTTCCTCCAAGAGCTTCCAGCGCGATTACCCCTACGGTGCGTTCGCCGCATCGGTGCTGGGCTTCTGCAACGGCGACGGCGAGGGCTTCTACGGCCTCGAAAAATCCTACAATGACACCCTGGCGGGCGTCAATGGCCGCACCATCACCCTCCGCAATGCCTACGGCAACGCCATCGCCGACGCCAACGCCACCACTTACGCCGCCAAGGACGGCTCCAATCTGGTGCTGTCGCTGGACGTCAATGTGCAGGAGGTCGTGGAGCGCTACCTCAACGAGGCCATCTACGCCAACACGGTCGAGAACCGCGGCGCAGCCATCGTCATGAACGTCAAGACCGGTGCCATCCTTGCCATGGCCTCGAAGCCTGACTTCGACCCCAACGCTCCGCTGGATTTTAGCGAGAACCTGGCCTATCTGAATGAGCAGGTGAACGCAGAACCGGAGATTTACACCATCTACAAGAAAGACGCCAACGGCAACTATCTCCGGGATGAGCAGGGCAAGAAGATACCGGAAGAAGACCCCGACTACACCGGAACCTACCGTGACATCCAGTGGAAGAACAAGACCATCACCGAGCTGTACTACCCCGGAAGCGTCTTCAAGGTCATCACGGCCGCCATGGGTGTGGACTCGGGCAAGGCCACCTATTACACCACCTTCAACTGCTCCGGTGCCTACGGCGTGGCGAAAGAGACGTATCACTGCGCCGGTAAGAAGACCCATGGCGTCCAGAACCTCGCCGAGGCCCTCCGGAACAGCTGCAACATCTACTTCATCCAGCTGGGTCAGCGGCTGGGTTCCAGCGCCTTCTACGACTACTTCGACGCTTTCGGCTTCACCGAGCGCACCGGCGTGGATCTGCCCAACGAGACGGGCATGATGAAGTATTACACCAAGAGCCAGCTGGGCGAGGTCGAGCTTTCGTCTTCCTCCTTCGGTCAGGCAATGGCTGTGACCCCGCTGCAGGTCTGCACCGCCATCTCGGCAGCCGTCAACGGCGGCTACCTCGTCACCCCTCATGTGGTGGATAAGATAACCGACCAGAACGGCAACGTTGTCGAGGAGATCGGCGCGAACGTCCGCCGTCAGGTCATCAGCAAGAGCGCCAGCGAGACCATCCGCCAGATCATGGAGTATGAGGTGGGCGACGGCACCACCACCGGCGGCGGCTCCAACGCCTACGTCGCAGGCTACCGCATCGGCGGCAAGTCCGGTACGTCCGAGCAGCTGAACATGGAGCGCCGCGCCGACGGCGACTACAAGAAGGTCGCCTCCTTTGCCGCCGTCCTGCCCGCCAACGACCCCGAAATTCTGGTCTACGTCATGCTGGACGACCCCAACAACGCCAGCACCGACTATTCGTCCATCCTGGCTGCGCCTGTGGTCGGCAACATCATCAGTGAGATAGCCCCCTATCTGGGCATTGCCACCGACGGCATCGACCGCAGCCAGAACACCGTCAAGGTGCCGAACCTCGTGGGCAAGGAGTGGAGCAATGCGCAGGTCTCCCTGAATACCAAGGGCCTCAAGCATCAGCTCGTGGAGAGCGAGAGCGACCAGACCGCCGCCGTCGTCACCTACCAGTACCCCCACGCGGGCGCAGCGGTGGCCAGCGGCACCACCATCTATCTTTACACCGATACCTATTCCGGCAGCCACACGGAAGTGCCGGACGTCAGCGGCAAGAGTGCCGACTTTGCCCGCCAGATGCTGACCGCCGCCGGCCTGAACTGTCAGGTGGCGGGCGACAGCGCCGGTACCGTGCAGAGCCAGAGCGAGGCCGCCGGCTCCAGCGTCCAGAAGGGCACTGTCGTTACAATTACCTGTGGGTAATGCATCAGGCTCTCCCTTTGGGAGAGCTGGCGCGTCAGCGCCTGAGAGGGCAAGGCCGGTCAAAAAATGGAACCGGCTTGGATAACATTTATATGAGGGAGAATGATTTATGGAAAAAATCGCAGCAGACCTGCTTTTGAAGGGCCTTGCCCCCGAGGGCTTCGCCGACAGCCAGCCCATCGGCCTCGTGACCACCGACAGCCGCGAGGTCTGCCCCGGCTGCATCTTTGTGGCTTTCCCCGGTGAGCGCTTCGACGGCCACGATTTCGCGGCCAGGGCGCTGGAAGAGGGCGCGGCCTATGTCGTCCTCAACCACCCGATGGAGGGCGTCCCGGCTGAACGGCGGGTTATCAGCCCCGACAGCTACCACGCCATGATGGTCATGGGCGCGAACTACCGCAGCCAGTTCCACCCGAAGGTGGTGGGCGTCACCGGCAGTGTGGGAAAGACCACCACCAAGCAGATGACCTACGCCGCCATCGCGGGCTTTGGCAATACCATCAAGACCGAGGGCAACCAGAACAATGAGCTGGGCCTGCCCCGCACCATGTTCCGCCTCGGCAGGGATACGGAGTACGCTGTCGTCGAGATGGGCATGAGCCACGCCGGTGAGATCGAGCGTCTGGCAAAGTGCGCCCGCCCCGATGTGGGCATCATCACCTGCATCGGTGTGTCCCACATCGGCAATCTGGGCAGTCAGGAGAACATCTGCAAGGCGAAGCTGGAGATCTGCGCCGGCCTTGCCGAGGGTTCGCCCCTCGTGCTCAACGGCGACGACCCCTTCCTGCGCAAAGCCGCTCTGCCCACCCATGTCCGGCCCGTGTGGTTCAGCCTCGGCGACGAGAACGCCGACGTCTGCGCCCTCGATGTCCGGCAGGAGGGCGACGGCATGGCCTTCACCCTCTGCGATAAAAATGCAGGCCGCTATGAGGTGACGATCCCTGCAATGGGACGTCACAATGTGGCGAACGCGCTGGCCGCCTACGCCGCCGCCACCCGTCTGGGCCTCGCGCCCGAGGGCGTCATCGCGGGTCTGGCCGATTTCGAGCAGACCGGTATGCGCCAGAAGGTCGTCCACGCAGGCGGCATGGACGTCATCGAGGACTGCTACAACGCCAACCCCGACAGCATGCAGGCTGCGCTGGCGATGTTCAAAGAGTACCCCTGCAAGCACCGCTTCGCTCTGCTGGGCGATATGCTGGAACTGGGCGGGATGAGCGCGCCCGCTCATGAAGAGCTGGGCCGTCAGGCCGCAGAGGCCGGGCTGACCGCTCTTGTCACCTACGGCCCCGAGGCCGCACGGACGGCAAAGGCCGCAAAGGACGCGGGCCTCGCCGACGTCGTCCACGCCGAGGATTACAGCCGAGCCGCAGACGCTCTGCTGGCCCGGATGGCCCCGGGCGACGCTCTGCTGGTGAAGGCCAGCCGGGGCATGGCACTGGAAAAGGCGCTGGCCCTGTTTTATCCCGTCTGCGCAAAGTAAAATACTTGGAGTATCGTTATTATGATTCGTTTTGCCTTGATCGTCGCCTCAACGCTGGGGTTCGTCCTCACGGCGGCGCTCGGGAATTTGATGACGCCGCTGCTGCGGGCGTTCCGCGTCCGGCAGGAGGAAAATGAGCCGCCCACGATGGGCGGGCTCTGCCTGATGGTGGGGACGCTGGCGGCGGTGGGCGTCGGCTGGACAGCGGCCTGTGTCGCCCAGCCGGAGCTGCTGGGGACCGAGAGCCTGCTGACCACCCGGCTGCTCATCGCCCTGTTCGGGGCGCTCTGCTTCGGGGCCGTGGGCCTCGCGGACGATCTGGTCCGGCTGCGGCATCGGTCGCCGCTGGGGCTGCGCCGCCCGGTGCGGCTGGCACTGGAAGCAGCCTCCGGCGCGCTGGTGCTGGCCCTGCTGGGGCTGAACCACTGCCTGCCCGATGGGCTGGCCCTGCCGGGCGTCGGCTACTGCACCCTCGGGCCGCTGGCCCCGGTGGTCTGGCTGGCGATTTTAGTGGCGCTGGCCGAGAGCGCCCGCACCGCCGACGGCATGGACGGCACGGTCTGCGGCTGCGCCTTCATCGCCATGCTGGGTCTCATGACGGCCATGACCCTCCTGGGCTGGTTCCCGCTGGGCGTCCTCCCGGCGGCGCTGGCCGGGGCATTGATGGCCTTCCTGCTCTGGAATTTCTACCCCGCAAAGCTCCGCCCCGGTGCAGTGGGATGCCAGTTTTTAGCCGGTGCGCTGGGCTGTGTGCCGCTGAGCGTCGGCTGGCCCGGGCTGACGCTCCCGCTGGCCCTGCCCTACTGGCTGGAGGGCGGCATGGTGGCTCTGCAGATCATCGTCTGGAAAGCCTCCGGCGGGCGGCGGCAGCTGTTCGGCACCGCGCCGCTCCACCGCTGGCTGGAAAAGCGGGGCTTTGACCCGGTGAATATCTTTTATATTTTTGGAGTCCTGGCCATGCTGGGCCTTGCGTTGACCTTGCAGGCGGCGCGGGCCAGCTGAGCCGGGACCCGATAAGGAGGGAATGCGGATGGCGACCATCCGGAGAAAAAAGTCTGAGTCCTTTGCCATCTTGTCGAGCCCCGGCCCCTGGCCGCAGGTGCTCATCAACTGGCTGGCGACGCTGGCAGTCATCATCGTGTTCGGACTCATCATGCTGTTCAGTGCCAGCTACACCACGGGCTACCTGCGGATGGGCGACAGCTTCTACTACATCAAGTCGCAGGTGTTCTGTCTGGGTCTGGGCCTCGCGGTCATGCTGCTCTTCTCCCGCATCGACCACCGCTTTCTGCGCAGGATGGTCGGGCCGGGCTATGTCGTCTGCATCGTGATGCTCATCGCGGTGCTGTTCAGTGTGCCCCTCAACGGCTGCCGCCGCTGGCTGCGCATCGGCTTCACCATTCAGGTGTCGGAGATCGCAAAGTTCGAGATGATCCTGCTCACGGCCCATCTGGCCGCGAAAGCGCCCCATCTGGAAAAGCTGGACCCCGCCTCCGGGCGGCGCGTCCCGGCAGGCCAGTGGCTCTATCAGCGCATCGTGCGGGAGCTCATCGTCCCGCTGCTGCCCCTCATCCCTGTGGTGTTTCTGCTCATGCTTGAGCCGCATATGTCCGGCATCGTCCTGACGACGGCCATCTGCGGCACCATCCTGCTGCTGGGCGGCAGCGGAGGCATCATCACCTGGGCGGGCGGCGCGTCCGCTGTGCTGCTGCTCCGCACCGTGCTGGAGCACATCGACTCCATCCCGTACTTACAGAGCCGTCTGGACGGCTGGACCCACGACCTGAGCAAGATGACCGACCAGACCCTGCAGAGCCTTTACGCCATCGGCTCCGGCGGTGTCACCGGCCTCGGCCTCGGCAACAGCATCGAAAAACAGCTCTGGCTCCCCGAGAGCACCAACGACTTCATCTTCAGCGTCGTGTGTGAGGAGTTGGGCTTCGTGGGTGCCGTCATCGTCATCCTGCTCTTTGTGCTCTTCCTCGTGCAGGGGCTGTGGCTGGCCTTCCACGCCGAGAACCGCTACTGCACACTGGTGGGCATCGGCATCATGGCCCAAATTGCGTGGCAGGTGTTCTGCAACATCGCGGTCGTCACCAACACCCTGCCCAACACCGGCATCTCGCTGCCCTTCTTCTCCTCCGGCGGCACCAGCCTCATCCTGCTGCTGGCCGAGATGGGCGTGATGATAAACATCGGCCGGGGCGGCGAGCGCGCCCGCCTCGAGCGGGAGAATCTCCGCGCCCAGCGGGAACAGCGGGAAAAAGAAAAGTCCGACAACACCATCCGGCTCGACCCCAACGTGGGATATTGAGCACATCCAGATAAGGAGGAGATCACCATGCGTGTACTGATCGCAGCCGGCGGCACTGCCGGACATATCAACCCGGCTCTGGCCATCGCGGGAGCCATCAAAAAGGCCGACCCGTCTGCCGAGATACACTTTGCAGGCCGGAGGGAGGGGATGGAATACCGCCTTGTGACCCAGGCGGGCTACCCCTTCCACCACATCGAGATCACCGGTTTCCAGCGCAGGCTCTCCCTGAACAACATCAAGCGGAACATCATCACCCTCTGGAATCTGGCCCTCTCCGGCCCGAAAGCCCGGGCCATGATGAAGGAAGTACAGCCCGACCTCGTCATCGGCTGCGGCGGCTATGTCTCCGGCCCGGTGGTGCGCTGCGCCGCCAAGAAGGGCATCAAGACTGCCATCCACGAGCAGAACGCTTTCCCCGGCGTGACCAACAAGCTGCTGGCCCCGGACGTGGACATCGTGTTCGCCGCCGTGCCTGCCGCTGTGGAAAAGCTGGGTGCGCCCGAAAAGACGCAGGTCGTGGGCAACCCGGTGCGGCCTGAAGTGTTCGAGAAGGCAGGGGAGCGGGACGCCATCCGCGCCCAGCTGGGTGCCGGTGACCGCACCGTCATCCTCTCCTTCGGCGGAAGCCTCGGCGCCCGCCGCGTCAATGAGGTGGTGGCCGACCTCTGCGCATGGGAGCAGAAAGAGCACAAGCCTGTGCTCCACATCCACGCCACCGGACAGTACGGCGTGGAGCTGTTTCAAAATCTCGAAAAGGAAAAAGGCTTTGCCCCCGGCGAGAGCCTCGTGGTGAAGGAATATATCAACAATATGCCCGAGCTGCTGGCCGCTGCCGACCTCGTCATCAGCCGTGCCGGTGCGCTGACGCTGGCCGAACTGGAAGCCGAGGGCCGCGCCGCCATCCTCATCCCCAGCCCCAATGTGGCGGAGAACCACCAGTATTACAACGCCATGGAGCTGCAGAAGGCCGGTGCCGCTGTGGTCATCGAGGAAAAGGAGCTGACCGGCGAGAAGCTGGTCTCGACCGTCTCCGGCCTGCTGGCCGAGCCGGGCAGGCTGGCTGCCATGGGTAAGAACGCCCGCACCCTCTCGGTGGACGACAGCCTCGACCGCATCGCCGACGCCCTGATGAAGCTGGTCAAGACGCCGTGATTGATTCGGCAGCGCTCTTGTGATAAAATAATCAGACGGAAAGGAGGCGACGCCGCACCATGCAGCAGGACCGGAACAAGAGCCGACGCCCCAGCAGTTCGATTCAGCAGAACAGCGCCCGGCGGAAGGAAAAACCCCGCAAAGCCTACGACTGGACGCAGGACCGGCGTCCCTCGAATCAGGACCGCCGCCGGACGCAGGGCTATCAGGAGCAGATGTTGGACTTCTCGGGCGGCAATGTGACGTTCGAAAACCACAGCTCGGGATATGCGGACAACAGCATCCGGTTTCCCCAGCAGACGGCGCGACGGCCCAATAACCAGAACCAGAGCCGCCGTCAGGGCCAGCAGAGAAGCCAGCGGCCCCGTCAGAACACGACCGCCTACCCCACAAATGGGAGCCGCCCCCGCAATGGCCAGCGGCCCCAGAATGTCCAGAGCACCCGGAGACCCCAGAGCGGCGGGCGCTACCGCCCCACGGAGGCGAACCTCCGCAGCCCGGCCCGGCGGGAGGGTAGAAAAAAGCGCCGTCTGACCCGGGCCGCTGTCCGCCGCCGCAGGGCCATCCGCCGCCTGACGGCGCTGGCGCTGCTGCTCTGCGTCATCGGGGTGGGCGTCTACCTCACCGTGACCATGCTCTTCAAGATAAACACCTTAGAAGTGGCGGTCGATGGAGAGGTGGTGCAGGAGGTGGGCGGCTATTCCAGCGCTGAGATCCTGCAGGCGCTGGGCGTCCACGCGGAGGAGAACATCTTCAGCTTCGACCCTGCCGAAAAGGCCGCTGCGCTGGAAAAGCAGTTCCCGCTGCTGGAAAATATCCGGGTGGAGCGGGATTACCCTAACACCGTAGTGGTGCGGACCAATGCGGCCGCTGCCGTCTACGCCATGCAGACGTCCGGCGGCTGGCTGAGCCTTTCTGCGGGGCTGAAGATACTGGATCAGGATTCGGCCCAGCCGGACCTTATCATCCTCTGCGGCGGCGAGCCGGTGTCTACGACGCCGGGTACACAGCTGGAATTTGAGACAGGACCGTCCGGCCCGTCTTCGGGCAGCGCGGTGTCTGACAGCGCCGCATCCAGCGAGGCCGGACCGCCCACGGATAAGCGGCTCGAGTCCCTGAACACTCTGCTGACCGCACTGGACAGCAGTGAGCTGGGGGCGGATGTCACCCGCATCGAGTTCGAGGACCCGGAGCAGATGGCGTTTTAGATCGGAAGAGCGTCGTGTAGGGAAAGAGTGTAGATCTCGGTGGTCGC
>OMGR01001273.1_pt1 | contig 10413 bp, 4 predicted proteins | sample 1646061 | NCBI WGS metagenome assembly OMGR01 (sample SAMN05578583, study PRJEB25193) | human gut metagenome | biome: Human Microbiome; feature: human-associated habitat; material: feces | host: Homo sapiens | place: USA:Birmingham | reverse complement strand
CGTGGACGAACCTTCGGCGGATGCCGTGACGATCCTCGCGACGATCGATGCGATCCCGTCCGCTACCGGGGACGGCGAGGCGTATGCTCCCCTATGGCAGGAAGGCGACCAGATCGTCGTCGGCTACAAGGGGATCTCTTATGTGTACGAAACCTACGATGCCGGCAACGGTGTCGAGTTCCATCCGATGGCCCTCTCGCTGCCCGCGGACGCTCGCGGCGAAGTGACGGCCTATTTCAAGGCCGTCGACGGCGTATTTGCGGTCGGTGCCGACCAGACGGGCGCTACCCTGCCGATGTATGCCTATGCGGCCGACGCCGCACCCGCCCAGGGCAGCCTCGGCCTGCACTTCAAGCCGCTGGCTTCGGTGCTGTCGCTCACGATCGGCGAGGAGGCTTCGAAGACCATTTCGAAAATCACGCTCGAACCGGTCGACCCCGACGGTGTGGAGGGGCACCTGGCCGTATCGGAGGCCGTGGTCGATCCCCGGACGGGTGCGGTGACTGTCGGCGAGGATGCCGCGGTGTCGGACATCCTCACGATGGAGATCGGCGAAATGTCGCTGGTGCAGGCCCAGACGGTGAATTTCCTGATCGTCAGCGGTACGAAGGTGGACGGCGGGCTGAAGGCGACGATCTCCTGTACGGACGGGAGCGTCTTCGTCAAAAACCTGTTCGAAACGCAGGAAGTGGCCTTTGCGGGGAACTGCGTCGGAGCCGCGACCGAGCTTTTCTTCCGGCTGAGGATCGCCACCTATGAAGACATGGTGAACTTCGCGCAGGAGTGCGCCGACGACAACGGCGGTGCCATCGTCGACCTCCAGGCCGACATCGACATGCGGAATGTCCCGTGGACGCCGGTCGAGAATTTCACGGGGACGTTCAACGGCAACGGCCACCGTATCTACAATATCAACGTATCGGCCGACGGGCGTTATGCCGGGTTCTTCGCCTATGCCAAGGGGGCGATCTCGGATGTGGTTTTCGGGTCGAAGGACGGCACCTCCTATGACGGGACGAGCCGCATCGAGCTCAAATACAGCGCCGACACCGATACGTGGTGTTATGCGGGCATCGTCGCACAATCGAACAATACGCTCACCGGCGTGACCAGCTTCGTACCCGTGACCGTCACGGCGGATTCCCGATGCAAGTCGCGCACGGGCGGCATCGTCGGCAGCCTGTATAACGGGAAGATGAGCGGCTGCAGGAACTACGGCGCGGTGAGCAACGTGGCGACGGCGGGCGTGGCGAGCTATGTGGCCGGTATCGCGGGCATCGTCGACGGCTCGGGCGACGCGGCCGGGGCGATCACGCTGGACGGATGCCACAACCACGGCCCGGTGATGACTTCGCTCGGGCTGGGCAACGCCGTGGCGGGAATTACGGCCTCGGTGATGAAGACCGCGGTCAATACGACCATCAGCAACTGCACCAATGCGGGCGAGATCCGGTTCGACAACGCGGGCACGTCGGCAGCCCACCGCATCGGCGGCATCGTCGCCTATATCGTGGACAGCTGCCCGACGCTGGTGATCGACAACTGCACCAACAAAGGCACCGTCGTCTCGAACATGAACGGCAACTGCTTCATCGGCGGGATCGCGGGCGTGAACTATGCGGCGGCGATCCGGGATTGCACGAACGAAGCCGAGGTGAAATTCGTGCAGGCCAATGCCGCAGGCGCGGGTTACCTCTGCATCGGCGGCATCGCGGGGCAGACGTACAGCGGGGCGAAGGTCACGGGCTGTGCCAACAGGGCGGCCGTCAGCTCCGACAAGCTGCAGGTGACCCGCATCGGCGGTATCGTCGGTACGCACAACGCCAGCACGATAGACGACTGCTCGAACAGCGGCGACATCACCCTGGCCTATACGGCGACGGCCAACAACTGGGAGGCCGCAGGCGGCATCGTGGGTTTCTACGACGGCACGGACGGCACGGCGGTGACCAACGGCTGCACGAACAGCGGCAAGGTCTGGGCGACGGTAAATTCCAGCAACGCCAATATCGGCGCCGGAGGCATCGCGGGCATCATCAAGTCGGGCAATGCGACCAACAACACCAACGACGGTGCGGTCTGGATGCACAATGCCCAGGCGGGCAAGAGCTCCTATGCGGGCGGCATCGTCGGCTACGACTACAATACCAAGGACAAGTCGGCCGTCACGGGCAATGTCAACAACGGTGCGGTACAGGCCACCGTCGAGGGCACTTCGGCGCTGCTGGCGGCCGGGGGCATCATCGGGCGCAACGACGTGGGCGCCGTGTCCGGATGCAGGAATTTCGGCGCGGTGGCATGTGCGCTGCATGCGGGGGCGCTCGTGGGCTGGAACAAGAAAAGCGTGGAGGACAGCGCCGCAGGCGGTTCGGTGAACGGCACGGCACTCACCGGGACGAACTATGCGGAACTGGCGGTTGGCTTCCAGGACGGGGGCTCGTCGTCGGGCATCACCTTCGGGGAGAAATAGCCCGGCAAATCATTAATTACTTAACTGAAAGAAACCTATTATGAAAAGAGTCCTTACGACACTTTTGAAAAGTGTATGTATAATTGCTCTGGTGTTGTGCGGGATGGACGCGCAGGCGCAGGGCAACCTCGTAACGGGTGCGGTCAGGGATGCGAAGGGCGAACCGGTGATCGGCGCCACCGTCATCGTGAAGGGAACCGCAACCGGCGCGACATCCGGGGCCGACGGCCGCTATTCGATCCAGGCGGGCCCCGATGCGACGCTCGAATTCAGCTTCATAGGCTACAAGAAACAGGAGGTGCCCGTAGGCACCCGCTCGGCGATCGACGTTGTGCTCGAAGAGGATGCGCTGATGGTGGACGACGTGGTGGTGATCGGCTACGGCACGCAGTCGCGCCGCACGATCACGGCCGCAGTTTCGAAGGTGGACGGCGAGAAACTCGCCGGCGCACCGGTCAACTCCATCGGCGATGCCCTGAAGGGACGTGTCGGCGGCGTGCGCGTATCGTCGGCCGACAACCAGCCGGGTTCCGACCCCGTGTTCCTGATTCGCGGCGGTTCGTCGATCAACCAGTCGAACGCCCCGATCATTATCATCGATGGCGTGAACCGTGAAATGACCGGCCTGAACCCCAATGACATCGAGTCGATCGAGGTGCTGAAGGACGCCGCTTCGGCGGGTATCTACGGTGCCCGCGCCTCGAACGGCGTAATCCTCATCACGACCAAGAAGGGCAGTATGGCACGGGGCCCGCAGGTGACATTCGAGGCGCAGGCCGCATGGACTTCGCCCGCCGTGAGGTTCGACCTGATGGACGGCGGCGACTACCTGCGCACGATGCGCACGATGCTGAACGAATACCCTTCGACCTACGCCTACGGCTCGGGCATCCTGACGGGCGCCAACTCCGCCGGTATCGGCAACGGCGACAATTCGGTGTGGACGCCCAAATTCGTGGATACGCCGGCCGATGTCCCCGCAGGCTGGAAGGTGATGGTCGACCCCATCGACCACTCGAAACTGATCGCCTACCAGGACAACGACCAGCAGAAGCAATGGTTCGACGACTCGTACTGGATGAACTACTACGTCGGCGTGAACGGCGGCAACGACAAGGTGCAGTATGCCGCGTCGGCCGGCTACACGAAGGACGGCGGCATCGGCATCAACACCGATTTCTCGCGTTTCACCTTCCACGGCAACACCTCGTTCAAGATACTCAGGAACCTGAAGGCGACGACCGTGTTCGACTACTCGGAAACGAAGGGCAACACGCTCCCCTCGTCGGGTATCGCCACCTACTGGACGACCGTGGGCCGCGGCATGTTCATGCCCGCCACGCACCGCGACTACCTGGATGACGGCACGCCCGCCCAGGGAACCAACAACACGACCATCTCGGCCGCATGGTTCGACCGTTACTATACGAGCAACTACACGGCACGCCGCATGACGGCCAATTTCAACCTCGAATGGGAAATCGTCGACGGGCTGCGCGCCGTGATGCAGGTTGCCAACCACAACTATTACAGGATCGACAACCAGCGCCTGGCGGGCAACGCTATCTCCAACCAGCGCCGCACCTACGAGAAGTGGGGGCAGACCAACCGCTTCAGCACGCAGGGCTACCTGAACTACCGCAAGACCTTCGCGCAGGATCATGCGATCGAGGGCACGGTCGGGTTCGACTACATGAAAAACACGGTCAACGGCCTTTCGCTGACGGTCACGGGCGCCGATTCGGACAAGGTGCCGACGCTGGCCGCAGGGACGGACGCCACGGGCTGGGCGGACACCAACACCAACGAGGCGCTCTCCTCCTATTTCGGGCGCCTGAACTACGACTACAGGAAGAAGTACCTCTTCATGTTCACGTTCCGCGCCGACGGCTCGTCGAAATTCGCCGAAGGAAACCGCTGGGGATATTTCCCTGCGGCGTCGGCCGGCTGGGTGGTCTCGGAGGAGAAATTCTGGAACGTGCGCAATTTCAACAGCTTCAAGATACGCGCCTCGTACGGCCTGACGGGTAACAACTACATCGGCCTTTACGATGCCTACGGAGGGTTCGGCGCAACGTCGATCTACAACGGCGCGAGCGCCATCCTGCCCACGGCGCTGCCCAACATGAGGCTCAAATGGGAGACCACCCACCAGCTGGACATCGGCGTCGACATGGGATTCTTCAACGACCGCATCCGCCTGATGGCCGACTATTACAACAAGAAGACCACCGACCTGCTCTTCAGCGTCACGCTGCCCGATACGTCGGGTTACGGCTCGGCCCGGCAGAACGTCGGTTCGGTACGCTTCTACGGCGCCGAGGTGGAACTCTCGACGGTGAACATCCAGAGCAAGAACTTCACCTGGACGACCGACTTCACCTACTCGTTCAACATGAACAAGGTGTTGTCGCTCCCCGACGAGTACAGGTACAAGGACGTCGACGGCAAGGATGCATGGCGTATCGGCGGGTACACGATGTCGGAGACGGGATTCCGTTTCGGCGGCACGGCTGTCGGCGAACGCATGGGGCGCATCTACGGCTACAAGACCGCCTACATCATCGAAACCGAGGCGCAGGCCGACGCGGCGCTGTACGACGTCAATTCACACGGCATCCGCCGTTCGGACGGCCGTTCGATCGCCGGCCGCAAGGACATCGGCGACTACGAATGGCTCAACCGCGCCGGGTCGGCGCGTACGGCGGACGGCAGCGAGCAGATCAACGACGAGGACATGTTCCTGCTGGGGTACGTGACGCCCCACTCCACCGGCGGTATGAACAATACCTTCAAGTACAGGAACCTCTCGCTGTCGGTCTACGTCGACTATGCGCTGGGGCACTCGGTCTACAACTACATGTATACGCGCGGCCTGCAAACCTCGATGGGCAACTGCAACTGGAACCTCATCTACGATGCGAACGACTGCTGGCAGAAGCCGGGCGACAACACCAAGCTGGCGCGCCTGTCGGCCAACGACGCCGACGGCGGCAACAAGAACTATTCGCGCATCTCGGACATCAACGTGCAGAAGGGCGATTACCTCTGCCTGCGCGACGTGACGCTGTCGTACAGCTTTCCCAAGCGGTGGATCGGCAAGCTCGGGCTGGGCAACCTGACGGTCTCGGTATCGGGCAACACGCTGGTATACTGGACGAAGGTCAAGGGCGTGTCGCCCGAGTCGGCGGTGGCCTCCTCGGGATCGAGCACGGGCATGTACAGCGTGGTGAACACCAGTTCGGCCGATTATAACATATACCCGCCCACGCGCAAGGTGATGTTCAGCCTGAAGGCCACGTTCTGAACGGGATGATTCTCAACAACTAAATCGAATATACGAATATGAAATTCCATAAGCTATATATTGCAGCGATAGGCGCCGCCTCGATGGCGATGGCGGGGTGCGAGCTCGATATCGTCAACTCTGACCAGCTCAACACGACGAACATGTGGGTGGACGAAAGCGATGTCACGGGCGCGACGACGGGTATCTATTTCGAATTGCGCAACGCCTTCCGGCAGAATTACACGAACCAGTTCTTCTGGGGCGAACTGCGCGTCGGGCCCGCCATGTGGGACCGCGGTACGAACCGTTCGCTGATGGACTCGGACATGCTGGAGGTATTGCACAGCCTGCTCAACGGGGGCACGTCGTCGGTAAGCTGGACGAACCTCTACACCTGTATCAACCAGTGCAACTCGGTGATAAAGTACGCGCCGTCGGTCGAAATGTCTGACGAGACGCGCAGCTACTGCCTCGGGAACGCCTATTTCGTCCGGGCATACGTCTACTACTGGATCGCCCGCGTATGGGGCGACGCGCCCGTCATCCTGACGCCCACCGAGAGCACCGGGCGGGAGATTTACCCTTCGCGTTCGCCCCGGGCCGAGGTATACGCCCAGGTGGCGCAGGACATCGAAAGCGCGCTCACGCACATCACTTCCAACGCCAAGGGCTGCTATTACGCCACGGTGGACAACATCAACATGCTGAAGGCCGACTTCGCGCTGTGGATGTACGCCGCACAGAAAGGCGGCGATTCCTACCTGACGATGGCCGGGGAGGCGCTCGACGCCGTTACGCGCACGCCGCTGCTCGGCAAGTTCGCCGACGTGTTCGACGTGAAGAACAAAGCCAACAAGGAGATCGCCTTCGCGCTGCATGTCGATGCGACGAACGAGGTGCATTCGGCCAGCTACATCCAGCGCTTCATCTGGGGCTCGACGCAGGTCAAGGCCTCGTACCGCAACGTCGAGGGCGGCGTGCCGGTATCGAGCAACCAGTGGTTCTGTTATGCGGACGAATTCATCGGCGAGCTGAAGCGGAACAAGGAGCAGAACAACGACCAGCGCAGCGACGTGACCTATATGGAGCGCACGGGCGTGAGCGACATGTACGAAAAGGTCGGATGGCCCAACAAGTTCACGGGCGACTGGTCTTCGGGAACGCTGCTCTACGACGACGACCTGATCCTCTACCGGTATGCGCAGTACTATATGTTCCGTGCCGAGCTGTACTATTACAGGAAACAGTACAAGGAGGCGCTCGGGGAGCTGAACGTGGTCGCCCAGCGCGCCTACGGGAAGGCCGACTTCTACACCTCGGCCACGCAGCAGGACGTGCTCGAAGCGCTGGCTGCGGAGAACCGCTGGGAATTCGCCGAGGAGGGCAACCTGTGGTTCACCTACATCCGCCTGGGTTACATCGACACCTACTGCCCGCTCAAATACTGGCCCAATACGGGTGTCGAGGGCGGCGTGGGCGGTTCGACGAACCCCAACATCTACCTCTTCCCGATCTCGACCTCGGCGATCAACAAGAACAGCAACCTCAGGCAGACCGAAGGCTGGTCTTAATCCATTTACCCAACAGAAAACTATTCAGCTATGAGAAAATTCATATCCGGCCTGCTCGCCATCGCCGCCGCGGCATTCACAGGCTGTTACGAGTCGGGCACCGATGCGGACAACACGAGCCGGGAGGCGCGCATCTCGATTTCGCCCGCCGCGATCGGGTTCGATGCCGACGGGCGGACGACGGACGGACTGGCGTTCGGCACCTACATCGTGACGGTGAACCCCTACGGTAAAATGTATAGCGACTGGCATGCCGAACTGGTCGGCACCGACTGGGCCACGCTCGACTACCATACGGCCTCGCCCGACGGCGCGGTCGAAAAGGCGCTGCGGATCACCTGCTCCGCGAACACGGACTACAAGCGCACGGGAACGCTGCGCGTAACGCTCTCCAAGACGGGCGAAAGCGTCGATTTTTCGATCATGCAGGTCGGGCTCAAACCCGATGCCACGCTCACCCTCTCGACGGAATCGGACATCGAAATGATGGCCATGGAGCCTGCCGAGGTGACTGTGACCTTCGAGACCAACATGCCCGCCTCGACCGTCACGGCCAAGCTGGAAGAGGGCGTGGAGTGGCTCACTTGCACGCTCGACAGGGAGGCCGGGACGATCGTCCTCGCGGCTTCGGACAACACCTCACCCACCGACATGCGGGAGGCGACGGTGACCGTGAGCGCCGGGACGGAGGATACGAGCCTCGCCACAAGGCAGATCAAGGTGCGGCAGCTGGCCAACGAAACCTACCTGTTTATTTACGGGTCGGGCGTACCCCACTTTGCGGCCTTCGGCGATGCCGCACAGATGAACAAGAACGACCTGGTGTTCGGCCTCGACCACTATTTCCGCAGCGGCAAGGTGATCCTCTCGACTTCGCGTACGCCGGACGCCTATCCGCGCTATGCGCTGACGGCCGACGGCAAACTCGCCGTACTGGCCGACGCGGCTGCCGAGGCCGCGGCGCCCGAGCTCACGTTCGGCATTGCGGGGATGAACGCCCTGCGCGTGACGATCGCGCTCGACAACGACAACAACGTGGTGGCAGCCGACTCGAAGGCCGAGTTCACGCGCATCTCGACCGTGAACAGCATGCCCGAATCGGAACTGGCCGGCTACCCCACCAAGGAATACGTCACGCGTGACGGAAAGACCAAGACGTGGATGACGACCGGCCTGCACTGGAACGGCGGCGCGGCGATGGGCACCTACAAGCTGGGCAGCGGTCTGGTCGGGGGCTCGAAGACGGGCGGTTACGACGAAGCGGAGTATTCGATGCGCAACCCGGCCTATGACACCGAGGAGAACGGCGGAACGCTCAAGGAGCTGATGATGCCCGACGGCGTGACGACGCGCGCTTCGGTCTACGGACGCCTTTACAGTTCGTACGAAACGCTGACGGGCGACCCGGCCGGCGCGCTGAGCGCGGCCCTGCTGATGCCTTTCCCGCTGGGAGGCGCCGGGACGGTGGTCGTGGATGCCGTGGGCAACAGCATCACGCTGGAACCGATCCTCAAGGCCGACCTGAAAGACTACGCGGCCTCCGACGGCGGCAATACGCAGGCCGAGGCCGACCACCCGTCGCTCTCGATGCAGGTGCAGGGCATCTGTCCCTATGGCTGGCATATCGCCAACATGTCCGACTGGAAAGACCTGATCTACGCGGTGGCGGAGTCGTCGAAGAGCTATTCGGACTACCCCGTGGCGGCTGCGACGGCATCGTACGGCGCTATGACCTCGGGCAATGCGGCCAATGTGGCGGCGCACCTGCGCTGCAAGGAGTGGCAGGACGCCGAGTTCAACCCCGCGACCGCCATTTCGAACGGTGCCGAGGCCTTCGCTTTCAACCTCTACCCGCAGGGGTGGCGCCTCTACAAGAGCGGCTATGACTACTGTGCCAACTCGGGCAACGTGCGCTTCTACTGCCTGATTCCGATGATGGGACAGACGACGGCCTCGAAGATGGCCCTGTGGCGCGCCTACTGTACGACCTCGGCCGATATGGTATTCGACGACGGGTTCGACGTGGGCAACGGTTCGGGAGCCGCGGTGCGCTGTGTGAAAAATTACGAGAATTTCTGAATCCGGAGCGGGCCGGACGGGAGAACGCCCCAGTCCGGCCCGGGCTCCGGCCATGGAACGACAACGAATAAAAAAAGAAAAACCTATGAAATACGATAAAATGCTTATGCTCCTCACCCTTGTCGCAGCCGGCCTGGCGGCAGGATGCAGCGACGACGAAGATCCGCTGAAGGACTGGACGGGGCCGTCGAAGCCCGGCACCGAGATCAAAACCCCGGCCGAGGTCGGCAACCGTGTCGTCGCGCACCGCGGCGGTTCGACGGAGGCCGGGACACGGCAGTTCCCCGACAATTCGGTGGCGGCGCTCAACTATGCCATCGGGCTGGGCTGCTACGCGTCGGAGTGCGACATCTACCTTACGAAGGACGACGATGTCGTGGTGGCGCACGCATCGGCGGGGTGTTACATCAACAACCTCAAGCCGTGGGAGCATACGCTCGCCGAACTGCGTGCCGCCGGGACGCTGGCCAACGGGGAACAGCTGCCCTCGCTGGCCGACTTCATCGACGTGGTGCTCGAGGCGGGAACCACGCGCCTGTGGCTCGACGTGAAGAACATTACCATCGACGGCAAATCGACCGAAGAGGGGCGCGAGGCTTCGGCCAGGGCGTGTGAGAGGGCGTGCGAGATCATCGAAGAGATGGGCGCGCAGAATTTCTGCGAGTTCATCGTCACGGGCAATGCGACGAAAATCAGTTCGAGCAGCCCCGTCACCATCTGGCAGCGTTCGCTCGCCGCGGCGGGCGCCGTGGGCAGCAATGCCGGGTGGATGAGCTTCCGCAACCCGGCCGATTACATCTCCTACGGCTATCCGTGGGCGAACCTCTCGACCGAAAACCTCTATTTCGAGGGCAAGACCGTGAACAAGAACGGTTATTCGGTGCAGAAATTCCTCGATGCGGGGCTGAAGCTCAGCGTATACAATGCCGACCTGGATGTCGACATGGATTACTACCTGACCTACAAGGACAAGCTCTACGCCATCTGCACCGAATAACCGTTCT
>OMGR01001254.1_pt1 | contig 10569 bp, 8 predicted proteins | sample 1646061 | NCBI WGS metagenome assembly OMGR01 (sample SAMN05578583, study PRJEB25193) | human gut metagenome | biome: Human Microbiome; feature: human-associated habitat; material: feces | host: Homo sapiens | place: USA:Birmingham | reverse complement strand
TCAGTGAAGGAGAAAGAAGACGGAGATTCTTCAGGAAAAGATTCAGATGATGAATATCCTGAATCAATGCTGCTGCCAGTAAAATAATACCGGCTATCAGGCATACCATGGAAATTGCTTTTTTACTAGCACTGTTTGTATTCATTTTGCCTTCATCCTTCCTATTTCTTATTTCAAAGCAAAAATCAATGCGTCTTAAACTTTTTGCGTACCTGGGTAAAGGTCTGCCGGACCTTTACTCAGGTATGCAGCGCAAATAAAAGTGGGCGGCAACATAAGCGCCGCCCATAAGTTTCAATTATTAGTTTGCATATGCACTTTCAAGAACCTGCTGCATTGTCTTTACAAATCCAGCTTCATCAAGGCTTCCAGATGCATAGTCAGCAAATACCTGACCTGTATAGTTCTGTGCGATACCTTCTTTGAAACCTGGAATTGACCAGTGCCATGCGGATGTCTTTTCTGCTTTCTGATAATCAGTAATTGTCTGAGCAAACGGATCGTCGCCTACGATTGTGCAGGATTTGAATGGACTTACGAATCCAGCTTCTTTTACGAGGACTTCCTGAGCTTCGTCTGTTGTCAGCCACTGAAGGAATGCTTCTGCTGCTTCTACATTACCATCTTTGTATACGGACCACCAGGATGGGGAGCTTGTAAGGATTGTATCCTGTCCATCTTCGAATGCGTACGGGATCATACCAACTTCGAAGTTACCAGCTTCTTTGTAAGCGTCAGCGTCATCACCAACCATTGTTGCACCGATCCAAGATCCCTGTGTAACAAATGCATATTTACCGGATGAGAAGTTCAGAATCTGCTGATCATATGTACCGGAAACAAGGAGCGCAGGATCTGAATACTGGTTCAGAAGACCTACAAAGTTAGCGAAATCTGTGAAACGGCCTTCGTCAAGTTTACCGCCATCATTGAGCATGTCAATGTAAGTAGTGTCATCTCTGTCAAGACCTTCATCCAGATATGTACCAAATAAATGGTTACCTGTTGACCAGTAAAGGTTAACTGGTTCTGCTGCATAACCTACAACTGCTGTCAGTCCAAGTTCATCTTTCTTGGAATCAATTGTCTCAAATGCTTCTTTGATTGCATCCGGACTTGTTAATGTGGAAGGATCAATTCCCGCTTTATCAAGGATGTCTTTGTTATATGCAAGACCGATTGCTTCTGTTGTATATGGGAAACCGATTGTACCCTGGCTCTCATCAACATAAGCTGCATCTGTATCAGAAGCCCATTCCTGATCGCTCATATCTACTAACATATCTGTCCAGTTAGCAAAGTCTGCTCCACTACCGTTTACGAAGATGTCAGGCATGTTATCTGACTGGTAGTATCCTTTCAGAGTACCCTGGATATCGATTCCGCCGCCCATGGATTCGATTTCTACTTTAGTTCCTGTTTCTTTCTCATACATTTCAGCTAATTTCTTCAGCTGAGCGTCAACTTCGATCTTACCGTTTACAAGACGAATACTGTCACCGTCTGCTGCCTGTACGGATACTGCTGCCGGAACCATTGATGCGATCATAGATACTGCTAAAAGTGTTGCAAATACTTTTTTCTTCATTTTCGTCACCTCGTCATTTTTTTAACTGTTTCTTTTTACCTTTTGCGCATAAGGTTTTTTGATAGTTGTATAATACCACTTTGTTTCTGAAATAGCAAGACCTTTTTCGCATAAGTTTGATTTTTTTTATCTTTCTTTTTCGTCATTTGTTAAATATGCACAATTTCTTTTTTCTATCTTATTACACTATGTCCAAAAAAGTGCTACTTTGAGGTCAAAAAAGTGCATACTCTTTGAATTGTATCCTATGGCTTGTGCCTGTTTTTCCTTCGTCAGACAAGTAAAAACTTCTGCGCAGAACATTACGGAATAATTTCCTGTAACATAATAAAACAGCATTTCAGGTTCTGCACCCGAAATGCTGTTTTATTATGTCTTATTCATTTTGTTTCCGTTTATACTGCCTGTTCTTTTTTCTTGCCGGTGATTGTAAGCAGATGGCTCTTGATCAGTACCGGACGTACTGCATTGTAGATCACTGCTACCAGGATCACCGAAACAACTGCATTGAATAATGTCGCTACAGCACTCATTTTTGCAAGTGCCTGTGCCAGTTCCTGAGGCTGTCCGAGAATATACTGTTTGTAGAAATATCCTACGATCGGATCTGCCACAACATTAAATGCAAGACCTGCTACAGAAGCAATCACACTCCATTTGAAAACATATTTCTTATCTGTACTTTCATTAATCTTTGCAATCTTATGTGCTACCAGACCTGTGATCAGGCCAATACAGAATTTCAGTACAAATGTCTTTGGTGCGCCTGTGATATATACAGGATCCATCAGGTCTGCGATTCCCATTCCGATGGCACCGGACAATCCGCCGTATACACCGCCGATCAGAAGTGCTGCCAGTACGCAGAATGCATTTCCGATATGGATGGATGTTGCATCACCGCCCGGTACAGGGATCTTAATCTGCAGGAATGTAAAAGATACATAGCATAACGCAGCCATAAGAGCTGTCTCTGCAAGTTTTGTAATTGTGCTGTTCTGAGTATTCATAATAACTGTCCCCTCTCATATGATCTGATAGAAGGCCCATATCAATAAGCCAGATTGCCTGTTTGATTCTCACTATCAGATTTTTATATATTGACGCATCAATATGTTGAAGTTATCATACGCGAAATGTGTCATTATTTCAATGACCAATTTTTTGAATTTTTTAGAGGTCAGATTGGATATTATGCAAAAAGCCCTCCGTCTGCATGCTGCTCACATGAAAACAGAGGGCTTCATTATTCTATTTGCTTAAATCCTTGCTACGCCTGATTTTCTTGCTGCTTCTGCTACAGCTTTAGCTACAGCGTCTTTTACGCGTGGGTCAAATGCTGCCGGAAGAATATATTCCGCTGTTAATTCTTCGTCACTTACCAGACCTGCGATTGCATATGCTGCTGCAACTTTCATTTCATCGTTAACATCTGATGCTCTTGCGTCCAGTACACCACGGAAAAGTCCCGGGAAGCAGAGTACGTTGTTTACCTGGTTCGGGTAATCAGAACGTCCTGTGGATACCACTGCTGCGCCTGCTGCTTTTGCTTCGTCAGGGAAGATTTCAGGTACCGGGTTTGCACATGCAAAGATGATAGGATCTTTTGCCATTGTGCGGACCATATCCTGTGTCAGTGTTCCAGGTGCGGATACACCGATGAAGATGTCTGCGCCTTTGATCACTTCTGCAAGAGTACCTTTCTCTTTGTTGAAGTTTGTGATCTTAGCCATCTCTTCTTTGATCGGGTTTAATCCTTCTCTGCCTTCGTAAATCGCACCCTTTCTGTCTGTCATGATTACATTCTTAAGTCCCATGGACATTAACAGTTTGATGATAGCGATACCTGCAGCACCTGCTCCGGAAGTAACGATCTTCACTTCATCAAGCTTCTTGCCAACCAGTTTCAATGCGTTGATAACACCTGCAAGTGTGATAACTGCTGTTCCGTGCTGGTCATCGTGGAAGATCGGAATATCACAGCATTCTTTCAGTTTCTTTTCGATTTCAAAACATCTCGGTGCGGAAATATCCTCAAGGTTGATTCCTCCAAAGGATCCGGCCAGAAGGCTTACTGTCTTAACGATCTCATCAACATCTTTACTGCGGACGCAGAGCGGAATCGCGTCTACACCGCCAAATTCTTTAAAGAGTACACATTTACCTTCCATAACAGGCATACCAGCTTCCGGTCCGATATCTCCCAGTCCAAGTACCGCAGTTCCGTCTGTTACAACAGCAACTGTATTCCAGCGTCTTGTCAGATCATAACTCTTGTTTACATCCTTCTGGATCTCCAGACAAGGCTGAGCAACACCCGGTGTGTAAGCAAGGCTTAAAGCATCTTTGGAATCTACTTTGGCTCTTGATACAACCTCAATTTTACCTTTTAAGTCATAATGCATTTTTAAAGATTCTTTTGCGTAGTCCATTTTGTTTTGGCTCCCTTCTGCACTCTTTTTTTGAGACGCCTACATTGTAACATTAACTTGGCTCAGATTCTACTGTTTTTCTGACCTTTTTTCTCAAAATAATTAAAACAGCATCTTTCTGTAGAAAATTGGAAAGATGCTGTCTCAGTTATGATACTTTATTTTTTGATATCAGGTTAGGGGCAAAATACCTTTTGACCCTAACATCATTATTTATCTGTATCAAAATGCACTTCTGCGCTGGCAACTGCACGCTCATCCAGGAGTTGTTTGAAGGTCTTGGTCTTTGCTTTTTCTTCGTAGTCATCGGACCAGTAGTAGCCTTTCAGCTCGTCCATATACTCATAGTAATCGCAAAGATAGATATATACTGTGGAAACATCCCTGTCCTGTATTGCATATGTGTCCGCATTACTGTTTGCCACTCCGCCATATGGCATGATATCTCCATTGGCATCCAGCATAACAGCAAAATATTTTGTTTCCGGATCCTGCATTTTCATAGTGATCTCAAATGGTGTTTTCGTAATGGAGAGAACACCATCTCCATTTTCATCTACCACATTTACATCCTTTTCAACCGTATCGGAAGTATTTTTCTCTACATCTACGTTGAACTTCCAGTCACCTTTTAGTGTCCATGAGTTATATCTGTTATCACCTTCGTTTGCCTCAGGATATCGTTCATAATACTCATTCCACATCTCAGTGAAAAACTGATGCTCCAGATTCTTCTGCTCTTCTGTCAGGCTCTCATAATCTGCATCGTCTGTGCTGATTCCATGCTCTTCCATTTTCTGATTATATTCATCCCGCAGATCCTGAGGGATATCCGGGGTGGTATCCTGATTCTCCGGAAGAGCGCCCACAATATCTTTCAGATCCAGCTCCATGGTAAACCTGTCAGGTACTTTTATGTCTTTGACATAATCGCTGATTGCCGGACCTCCCACCTGAGGAAGCTTTGCGTCACTGTATTCATCCATTCCCAGTGCCTGGGCTAACTTATCAAAACTAAAGTCCTCAGAATCTACATCAATCCCTTTTTCTTTGAAAAATGCGTTACGCACCTCATAAAATTTTGTCCATCCTGCATCATCCACTGTCATATCTTCTACAGGAATACGCAAAACTCCTGCATAGGTGTTATCATCCAGCATTTTTCCATCCAGATAAGCATTGAACAGATTACTTTTTTCATCCATGTAATCATATTTCACTGTAGAATTCTCGCTGAGCTTAATATTGGGTTTTCCATCAGATGTAATGAATGTATCCGGGAATTTATCCTCTGTATGGATTGTCATGGACAGGTACAGAGCCATTTCATTACAGTATACTTCTGAAAGCGTGACAGTTGTTCCATCTACTGTTTTACTGTATGATTCATTGTCTTTCGTTTTATCTGCATTGTTATTTTCTGTTGTATTCTGATCCTCAGCCTGAGCACTTTGAGGATTACCTCCGTCCTCCTGACTTTCATTAGTATCTGCCAACTCTGCATCTTCTGCAGAATCTGTCAACTGCTTTGCATATTTCGAATAATCACCATAAAATCCCATGGAATTACCGAGCTGCTTAAATACATTTCCAACCAGAGGGATGTTCTCTGCAAATGCCGGATTTGTGATACATACTGTTGAAAATACAGCTGCAGCTGCAGTCAGTCCCAAAGCTGTTTTGTATACTGTTTTGAATTTCTTGTGCGATTTTGCTGTTCCTGTGGATTTCTTTCCGGAACTTCCTGTTGATTTCTCCTGTAATCTTTGCACCATATTCTCTGTATTTTCCGTATGTCCAGAAGCTGCTGCCATTTCTCTGATTCTGGAAAATGCTTCGTTTTTTGCATCTTCTGCCTGCTTTGGCAACGGAAAGTCTGCCTGCATGATTTCCTCTATCACATTGTCATTTCTGTTATTCTTTTCTTTATCAAAATCCAACTTCTTCGCCATGAGCACTTCATTCCTTTCTTGAACTTACTGTTATGTTTCCTGCTGTTACTGATCCTGTTCTCAGATTTTCATTCTGATATTCTGCAAACCTTCTGCTATACCTGTGAATTCTCTGTTTTTCTTTTTTTTCTGCTGCAGTCTCTTCTTCTGAATATTATCTTCTGCTGAAGTATATTCCTGCTTTAGCTGCATACGGGCTCTGACCAGTCTGGTTTTTACGGTGTTTTCATTCATATTTAATATAGAAGCAATGTCTGCGATCCGAAATCCCTCTACATAATACAGAACCAGTATAATCCTGTAGGATTCGTCCAGCATTCCAAGCATTTCCTTGAACTCAAATTCCTCAATGGACATATCCTGTCCGGGGACTTCCGGAAGTTCTTCGGCTCTGCTGAAGTTTTTATAATGTCTGTGGATTTTATTGCATTCATTGATCAGAATACGGGTCATCCAGGTTTTGAAATATTCCGGATTCTTCAGTGTATGTATTTTTTCAAAGCAGGTAAGTATGGTATCCTGCATGGCATCTGCGGCATCCTCATCATTATCAAGGATTCCCCTCGCCACCTTGTACATTGCCAGAGAATTCTTTTCCATCAGTTCCAGAAATGCATCCGCATCTCCTGAGATGGAGCGTTTTACCAACTGTATCAAATGCTGATCCTCCTTGCTTAGAGTTTTATGTGTTACTGTTTACTTCATGTCCAGTAGCTCTTATGTTTTTACAAATATGTTTCATTCGAATGAAGCTTTGTTGTTTTGTTTTACACTTATTAGATGGGGAATTATAGAGAAAAGTTTCATATCTTTTAAATAAATTTTCAGGTACCGAATTTTTATAGTTATTATAACTTCTCGTCCGCATATAATTGTAATACAAACAAATTATAATCCCTGGATTTTCCCACAAAAAAAGCGGCACATTTCTGCGCCGTTTTTTTTCACTCATAATCTTTCTTAACGTTTTCTTTTTATTCTTCAGCATTCAGCCTCTTCTGATACATAGACTGGAGCAGGAATTTTCCTGTCTCTGTTTTGAATACTTTTTCCAGCATGTTTCTCACATTGTTTCCGGAGAAATTACTCTCATCTGCATTTACCAGATAATCTGCCTCTATCATGATCTGATAATCAATACCATCGATTCCGGTTATTGTATGATGATGACTTACAATATAAGAAACACGATCTACAAATTCTTTCGGCAGATCTGAATCTGCGAAAAATTCCTCTATCAGTGCCGCACTTTCTTCCTCCTGATGTTTACCGTTGGCATTTCCGTATTTTACTCTGCAGAGAGGGCAGGCAATATCATGGACAACCGCAGTAACCTCCACCAGCTTCTGCTGCTCCGGTGACAGATTTTCGCCTTCCGCGATTGTTTTTGCATATGCGTATACTTTCATGAAATGGTTGATGTCATGAAGATCTCCCTTGGAATACTCTACCATTTTCTTTATAACTTCTGCTACTGTCATGTTTTGTTCCTGCCTTTCTCTTACGGGTTTCGTTACTTATGCACTCCGTTCTCAGTAACCGGGTTTATCTTATTCTGAAAAACAGCAGAATCTTTCGATCCTGCTGTTTACAATTATCAATTATTTGCAGAGTTCCTCTGCCATAGCCTCAATCTCTGCTTCGTTTGCTTCGCTTAAGGAAGAAGTGATCTTTACATTATTTTCAAGCCATGTGATATTTTTGCTCTTTTCGAACATTCCCTGCATGATTCTTGCTGCTGCAGGTGCCCAGCTTCCGTTTTCGATGAGACCGATGGTACGGTTCTGGTAGCTGCGTTCTGTAAGTTTCTCAATGTAGGTACGCATAAATGGGAAAATATCTCCGTTGTATGTAATTGTGGCAAGTACCAGTTTGCCGTAACGGAAAGCATCTTCCACTGCTTTTGCCATGTCATCTCTTGCAAGGTCAAATACAGTTACTTTCGGGCAACCTTTTTCTTCCAGTTTCTGTGCCAGAAGTTCTACTGCTTTCTTTGTGTTTCCATATACAGATGTATAGGCGATCACAACACCTTCGCTCTCCACTTTGTAGGAGGACCAGATATCGTATTTCTCAATGTAATGTCCCAGATTCTCTGTAAGGATCGGTCCATGAAGCGGACAGATTGTCTGGATATCCAGAGTTGCGGCAGCTTTCAGAAGTTTCTGAACCTGTGCACCGTATTTTCCAACAATTCCGATATAGTAACGGCATGCTTCGCAGTCCCAGTCTTCTTCTACGTCAAGTGCTCCGAATTTGCCGAAACCATCTGCTGAAAACAGAACCTTATCAGTGCTGTCATAGGTAACCATAACCTCCGGCCAGTGAACCATTGGTGCAAATACGAAAGTCAGCACATGTTTTCCAAGTGTAAGGCTGTCACCGTTTGCAACCACCAGTTTCTTTCCGTCCAGATTCAGGTTTCTGAAGAAATTTCCCATCATAGTGAAGGTCTTGGTATTTGCAACTACGGTTGTGTCAGGATATGCTTTCATGAAGTTCTCGATATTTGCGGCATGATCCGGCTCCATATGCTGTACTACCAGATAATCCGGTTTCGCACCGTCCAGGACTCTGGCTACATTTTCAAGCCATTCATCTTTGAAATTAGCATCTACGGTATCCATAACTGCAATCTTTTCATCCATGATCACATATGAGTTATAGGACATACCGTTTGGCACTACATACTGACCTTCAAACAGATCTATCTGATGATCATTTACACCTACATAATAAATATCATTTCCGATTTTCATGATAACATGTTCCTCCTTAGCGATATCAGGGCCGGTCAAATCCGGTTAAAAATTCCAATTTTTTTATTTCTGAACCTATTATATCCACATTCATATCGTTCGTCAAGTTTCATTTTATCTTTAAAATTTCACCCCTTAACTCACATATAAAAAGTAATACTATCGTTTTATTTAATACCTATTCTGACAAAATTCCATATTCCTTATATAACCGTTTTCGAGTCTCTGCGTTTGTCACAACAGACTGTATTTCTGCACTTCTTCCATCCATAATCAAACGATTAAGCAAAGTGCTTAATCGTTCTTCGCCGATTGCTTCTCCAATTGCTCTGCCCTTTGCTTCTCCAATTGCTCTGCCCTTTGCTTCTCCAATTGCCCTGCCCCTTGCTTCTCCAATTGCTTTTGCCTCTGCTTCCGCCTCTTTTTGAAGCCGTTCAAGTCTTTCTGATTCCAGTTCAAGAACTTTTCCACCCATAATCTCACCTATTCCTTTCCGGACTGTCTTTTCATTCTGACATATATAGTCCGCTATTTTTATGATCAGTTTATTTAAATTCATGTATAAAGCCGTCTTATCTGCTCCTGAAAGTTCTCTTTCCAGATTTATCCGGATTTCCTCATAGTCATTTAGCAAACTCTGGAACATTTCCGGATTCTCACTCATTTCATGAATATCCTTTTCATATCGCATAATATAAAACGGCAGAAGCATCAGTAAATTTTTTTCAAAAATACTGTCTCTCGTATATGTCTCCAGTTTCATTGTCGGAACCCGATAATGTACTATGTTCTCATCCGGAAGCACCATCTCTATCTCCAGAAAATCCGGCGTATTCTTTCCGCTTCTCAAATATAATACGCAGGACTTTGGAAAATCCATCCTGTATTTGCGTCCCTGTTTCTGTGCATTTTCGATTGCTATGGAGAAATCATATTCTATCATACGAATTGCCATAGTTGTATCGTCTACGCTTTGACAGTGAATTAAAAACTTTATCCTCACACGACTGAAGTCGCGTGCTTCCAGACGCTTTAGGCGTCAGACTAAATATCGGCGGATACGCCTGTAACTTAGGCCAGCGCAGTTATGCGCATTTTCCCATGCCAGATATGGCAGGTTCCCACATTGCAGGTAGTCCGCTGTATATCTGCCTGCATTTATGCTGCCTTTAAGATTTCCATTTGTAAATGAAGTTCTTTCAGATCTGCATAAACACATGAGGTTCTACGCTTTACCGAAGGGACTTTTGCCTCCAGCAAAGACCTTTCCGTTACCGGAAGGGGTTTTAAAAGTTCTCTGATAAAATATCTTGCTCCGATATTATACGATGCCGACAGGTCACAGTTATATCTTTTTCCTGTCTGGAATACACAAAGACTGTGATTTTTCGGGTCACGGGACACACTTCCGGAGCCATCGTATGCAAGCCTGCTCGTATTCCATGCGCAGACTCTGGATACCCGCATTCCTTTTCTGTGTGCCTGATGCTCACAGCGTTTCTGGATATCCCGTTTTCTCCACAGATGCAGTTTCTGTTTTTTCTTTCCGGATATCTTTCCCTGCATTTCCAGATACTCGAATACGATCACATCTGCATGGTTCTCTTCTGCATTTTTTACGATCGCACCTGCAATTTTTCTTCCCAGCTCTATGTTCAGGCGTTTCGTATATGCCCATCTTCCCCGTGACTGCGCAGAGCCGTGTTCCCTCTGGAATCTTCGGATCCGGCCCAGTGTGCGGTACATCCGGTCTTTTTCACTGGGATGATTGATAAATTTTCTCCCCAGGACAGTTCCGTCTGCCCGCATAATGGTACAGACCGCATCGGTATTGATTC
>OMGR01001250.1_pt1 | contig 10627 bp, 6 predicted proteins | sample 1646061 | NCBI WGS metagenome assembly OMGR01 (sample SAMN05578583, study PRJEB25193) | human gut metagenome | biome: Human Microbiome; feature: human-associated habitat; material: feces | host: Homo sapiens | place: USA:Birmingham | reverse complement strand
TGCCCATCAGCTGCCGCAGCTGGTCGGCAGACAGGCTGGTGGGCGTGCCGCCGCCAATGTAGATGCTGCAAAGGGTAAGCCCCGCCTTGTCGGCCTGAATGCGGATTTCTTCCACTTCCCGGCACAGACAGTCCACATAGGGCTGCACCATCTTGCGGTCGCGGTCCAGATTGCAGCTGACAAAGCTGCAGTAGCTGCACCGGGACGGACAGAACGGGATGCCGATATACAGGCTGTAGGTCTTGGGTTCACTGCCCACCTTCAGGATGGGCTCCTGCAGATCTGCAATGGCCTTGGCCATGGTGTATTTCTGCTGCGAGCAATCAAACCGCTCCAGAAAAAAGCGGTCGATCTCCGCTTCCGTCCAGCCTGCGGTGCGCTTGTCATGGATGAGCCGCACCGGGCGCACGCCGGTCATTTTGCCCCAGGGCGGGCGGAGCCCCGTCCACTGGCGCAACAGATCGTAAGTCAGGCTGGCAAGGCTGAATTCCGGGGTCTCGCCGCCCTGTTCCACAGGCGCAGGCAGCGGTGCGTGCCGTTCAGCACTTCTGCCGCCCTGACGCACCAGCGCATGCAGGCCGTCCGGCGTTTTTTCTGCCCAGACGCAGTCCTCGGCGTCCTCCGGTGGGGTGAGGGTGAGCGGTGCCATGGGGTAAAACAAACGCACCAGATGCTCCACTTCGTAGCCGGAGGGCAGGCCGGTAATATAGATCTTCATTTTCGTTCACTCTTTCAACCCTCTCAGCCTCGCATCCGCTCGGCAGCTCCCCCGAAAGGGGAGCTTTTATTCTGCATCACCGTCAGATGCATAAAACCTCCATCCTAGGAGAAGGTGGCATCGCGCAGCGATGACGGAGAGGGTTTTCTTTAAATTTCGCCGCCGCGCAGAGCGCTGCGGATATAGTAGTTATTGTCCAGTTCATCGCCAAAGGTGGAGAACTCGCCATGGCCCGGCAGCACCTGCGTTTCCCGTGGGATGGGCACCTTTGCCAGTTTACGCAGACTCTCAGCCATCTGTGCACTGCTGCCGCCCTCCAGATCGGTACGGCCGATGCTGCCTGCAAACAGGGTGTCACCGCAGAACAGATACTCGCCGCACAGCAGCACCACGCTGCCGGGGGTGTGTCCGGGCGTGTGCCATGCCGTAAAGACCAGTTCATCCACCGTCACGGTGCCGTCCTCGGCATAGCCGCAGTCTGCCGCAGAAAGCGGATACATGCGGTCGCCTGCAAGGTCGGCAGCCTCACAGTAGAGCTTTGCGTTCCACTCGGTACGCAGGGCCTCGGCACTGCCCACATGGTCGTAGTGGCCGTGGGTGCACAGGATGGTGGTAAGCCGGGCATGGTTCTCTTTTAAAATTTTATCGTAGGTCTGCGCATCTGCCGCCGGGTCAATGACCACGGCATGGCCTGCATCGGAAATGAGCAGGAAGGTGTTGGTATACAGCGGCGCATCGGCCGGAATGTGAAAAGCCTGCATGGCATTTACTCCTTTTTCTTCCACTCGTCAGTGTCGATGATGATGGTGCAGGGGCCTTCGTTCACAAGCGACACCTGCATATCCGCGCCGAACTCGCCGTGCTGCACGTCCTTGAGGCCGTGCTTGTTCATCTCGGCAAGGAACAGCTCGTAAGCATCCACCGAAAGGGGCGGCTTTGCGGCCTTGATAAAGCTGGGACGGTAGCCTTTTTTCGTGTCACCATAAAGGGTGAACTGGCTCACCACCAGCGCGGAATAGCCAAGATCCCGGGCGCTGAGGTTCAGCTTGCCCTCAGCATCCGGAAAGATGCGCAGACCCGCACATTTGTCGGCAAGCTTGGGCACGATGTCAAGGCTGTCGGTATCCTTGACCCCCAGCAGAATCACAAGTCCCGGGCCGATGGCGCGGGGCTCGCCGCCGTTCACCCGCACACTGGCGGAAGAGACCGCCTGAATGACTGCACGCATGTTTTAGCTCCTTGTCACCTTGAGCACATCCTTCACCTTGGAAAGTCTTGCGACCACGCGGTTGAGGTGCTCGGTATTGTTGATGCCGATGGTCAGGCTGACCATCGCACAGCCGTTTTCCACCTGACGGGCGTTCACCGCATAGATGGGCACCCGGATGTCTGCCAGCGCAGCCAGCACATCCTGCAGCAGCTCGTTGCGGTTCAGCGCGATGATCTCGATGCCAGCCTTATAGCTGTCCTTGACGCTGTCGGCCCAGTAGGCCTTGACCCAGCGTGGGGCGTTGGTGGGGTCCTTCATACTGGAAATGGCATTGGCACAGCTCTGCTTGTGGATGGACACGCCAAAACCGCGGGTGATGAAGCCCACAATGGGGTCGCCCGGCAGCGGGCTGCAGCACTTGGCAAACTTGATGGGCGTGTTATCGAAGCCTTCCACCACCACGCCGTCGGTGGCATGCACACGGCTCAGATCCACCTTGGGCAGGTCTTCCTCGTTCTTATCCTCGGCCGCCTTCAGCTTCTGCCATTCTTCCTTGATCTTGGGCAGGCAGTTCGCAATGGTCATGCCGCCGTAACCGATGGCTGCATACAGCTCCTCGGCGTTGTTCTGGCGCAGACGGCGGGAGCAGCTGTTGATAAAATCATCCAGCTGGTCGTCCGGAATGATGATCATTTCGCGGCGCAGCTCACGGGCCAATGCATCGCGTCCCTGCGTGATGTTTTCCTCGCGGCGCATCTTCTTGAACCAGTTGCGGATCTTGCTCTTGGCCTCGCTGGTGCGCACGATCTTGAGCCAGTCGCGGCTGGGACCCTTGTCTGCCGGGCCAAGGATGACCTCGATGATCTCACCCGTGGAAACGATGTGGTCGATGGGTACCATACGGTTGTTCACCTTGCAGCCTACCATACGGTTGCCCACCGCCGAATGGATGGCATAGGCAAAATCGATGCAGGTGGCACCGGTGGGCAGGTTGATGACATCGCCCTTGGGGGTAAAGGCAAACACCTCTTCCGGCAGAAGGTCGCTCTTGAGGTCGTGGAGAAGGTTGCCGGAATCCTCGCTGACGCGCTGGTTTTCCAGCAGCTGGCTCACCCATGCCAGACGTTCGTCCAGCTTGTCGTGACCGTCCAGCCCCTCTTTGTACTTCCAGTGGGCGGCAACACCGTACTCGGCCTGTTCGTCCATCTTGCGGGTGCGGATCTGCACCTCAAAGGGGATGCCCTCGTGGCCGATGACAGTGGTGTGCAGGCTCTGGTAGCCGTTGGGCTTGGGGGTGGAGATATAGTCCTTGAAACGGTTGGGCAGCGGGTGGTACATATCGTGGATGAGGCCCAGCGTGCTGTAGCACTCGGCCAGCGTATCCAGAATGACCCGCACCGCATAGATATCATAGATCTCGTCGAAGGACTTGTTCTGCATGATGGTCTTGCGGTAGATGCCGTAGATGCTCTTGACACGGCGCTTGATGGTGGCACCCTCGATGCCGCTTTCCACCAGACGCTGCTCAATGACTCCGGACACTCTGGCAAGGAATTCCTCACCGGCGCGCTCGCTGAGCATCCGGCTGATCTCCTCATACCCCACCGGGTCGAGGTAATGCAGGCTGCGGTCCTCCAGCTCTTCCTTCACGTTCAGGATGCCCAGACGGTTGGCGATGGGGGCATACACCTCCATGGTCTCGCGGGCTTTGTCGCGGCGCTTCTGCTCCGGCCATGCATCGCCGGTGCGCATGTTGTGCAGCCGGTCGCACAGCTTGATGATCATCACGCGCACATCGCGGCTCATGGCCAGCAGCATCTTGCGCAGGTTTTCAGCCTGCAGCTCTTCGATGTTGGAGAACTGGATCTTGGTCAGCTTGGTCACGCCGTCCACCAGCAGGGCCACTTCCTCGCCAAAGGCGTCGGTCAGGTCTGCCAGCGTGGTGGGGGTGTCCTCTACCACATCGTGCAGCAGGGCGGCGGCAATGCTTTCGGTATCCATGCCCAGATCCAGCACCAGCCGGGCCACGGCCAGCGGATGGCAGATATAGGGCTCGCCGCTGCGGCGGCATACCCCCTTGTGGGCAGTGTTAGCAAGGTCGTAGGCCTTTTCGATCATTTCCATATTATAGGAGCGTCCGCTTGCCCTGATGGCCTCGCACAGCTTTTCCCAGGTAACGATCTCCGGCCGCACCTCCGAAGGCAGAGCGCCTTCCGGTGCATCAGCCAGCTGGGCCGTGGCTGAAACGGTGGCCGTTTCCTGCACTGGCATCGGCTGATGCAGGTGGGTCTTTGCGGAGTAGAGATCTTCGTCCCGTACCGGCTTGGGTGCCGGGACCGCAGCTTTCTTTCCCTCTGGCATTTTACATTCCCTCCAAACATTTCAGGACCGGGGCATCCGCAAGGTTCTTTTTGCCCTGCGCAGGCACAAGCTCCAGATATTTTGCCCCACCCTTTTCCACAGCGGCGATCAGGCCCACCTGTTCCAGAGCCGTCACTGCCACTAGTGTTTTGCCTGTATTTTCCTCGCCCAGCTTCGCACACAGCGGCTGCAGATCTTCTGCATGCCAGCGGCGCGCCTGCAGCTCACGATATACCGTGATCATATGGCTGCGGTCGGGCGTGATCAGCGCTTTTTGTTCTGCCGTCAGCGGCGTGCCCCGGCGCAGCGCCGCCACCAGTGCGGCCTGTTCCGCAAGCTTGCTGCCAAGGCCTGCCGGGTGCAGATCCAGGATGCGGCCCGAAAGCTGTGCGCCCCGGGGTGAATCGTAAACCGAAAGATTCAGCGCCGCATCCACCACGTCTCCCGTGGTATAGGGCAGCTGCTCCGGGTGCATTCCGAACCACACCGCATACACGCTGGCGTTGCCCTGCCGCAGGCGCAGGCGGCTGTGCCTGCCATCCGACACCGGATACACCCCGTCCACCACGGCGTTCTGCAAAAGGAACACCGGGGTGGGATTCTCGGCGCCATAGGGTGCCAGCTGATCCAGCCTGCGCACGCTCTCCACCGTGACCCGGTCCAGATGAATGGACAGGTCACATTCCAGCGGGGTCGCATGCAGTACCGGGCATTCCCGCGCGGCCCACTCGTTCAGGCGGCGGCGCAGGGCAGGCAGGTTTTCTTTCCGCACCGAAAGACCCGCCGCCATGGCGTGGCCTCCGTAGCGGATGAGCAGGTCTGCGCAGGAGCCGATGCAGTCGTGGAGGTTGAATCCCTGCACACTGCGGCCGCTGCCTTTGCACTCGCCGTGCTCGTCCACCGTCACCACGATCACCGGCCGGCCGGTGCGCTCCACCAGCCGGGAGGCCACAATGCCAATGACGCCGGGATGCCAGTCGCGGCCCCACAGCAGCATCACGCGGTCTTCCAGCCGTTCCGGCTCCTGTTCCAGAAGCTCCTGCGCCGCATTGAAGATCTGCAGCTCGATCTCCTGACGCCGGGCGTTGATCTCGTTCAGTTTGCGGGCCAGCTCTTCAGCACGGTCGGGATCCTCGCAGAGCACCAGCTGCAGGGCGGTCACGGCGCTGTCCATGCGGCCCGCCGCGTTGATGCGCGGCGCAATGGCATAGCTGACATTCTCCGCTGTGACGGGCTTGCCCGTAAGGCCCACCTCTTCCAGCAGGGCTTCCAGCCCGGGACGGTCGGTGTTTTGCAGCTGGTGCAGGCCGGATCTTACCAGAGTGCGGTTCTCGCCGGTCAGCGGCATCACATCCGCCACCGTGCCCACAGCGGCAAGGTCGCCGCAGTAATCCAGCATTTCCTCCGGCGGGCAGCCGTCCAGCGCGGCGCACAGCTTAAAGGCCACGCCCGCACCGCACAGGCCCTTGAAAGGGCTGGTATCATCCCTGCGGCGGGGGTCCACCACAGCAGCCGCCTTGGGCAGTGTATCCGGCGGCAGATGGTGGTCGGTGATGATCAGGTCGATGCCCAATTCTGCAGCGTAATCCGCTTCGTCCACGGCAGAAATGCCATTGTCCACGGTCACGATCAGCTGACAGCCCTTGTCGTGGATGGAGCGGATCGCGTTTTTGGAAAGGCCGTAACCGTCGCCCTCGCGGCTGGGCAGCATACACTTGACGGTCGCTCCCATGCCCTTGAGATGCTGGTACAAAAGGGCCGTAGCGGTCACGCCGTCCACATCGTAATCGCCGAACACCACGATGGTCTCCCCGTCATCGATGGCCCGCCAGATGCGCTCACAGGCCTTCTGCATATCGGTCAGCAAAAACGGGTCGCTCAGCTCTTCCTCACCGGCCAGCAGGGTCAGCGCGTCGGTGGGGTCGGTGACGCCGCGGGCCGTCAGAACGCCCGCCAGCAGGGCGTTTTCCTTCTGCTGGGCAGCAAGCACGGCCTTGTATTTCTGTTCGCTCCAGGGTTCCCCCTCCTGCGCATTGTATTCCAGTTCTTCAGCTGCCTGCTCCGCAATGGCTGCGGTCAGTTCCCGCAGGGCAGCGCGGTCAAGGTTTTTCAGCTCCCATGCACGGTAGGTCATTGAAAATCCCCTCCCGTCAGCCCATCGCTGGCCAGCATACCCTGCAATGCGGCGATCTCCGAGGAGACATCCATGGCAACATCCGAGAGCAGCATATCATACAGGGTGTCGTACGCCTGATTCAGCGTGTGAAGGATGCCCGCGATATCGCGGCGGATGGTCTCGGCGTTTTCGCCCTGCTGGCCCTGCACATCGTTGTAGGTGTGCAGCAGCTTGAGGGTGGTGGGGATATAGTATTCCGCAAAGCGGCGGGCCTTGGGCAGGCTTTCCGGGTGTGCCTCCAGCCAGTCGCAGATGGCCGTGGTGGTGGTCTGCATATGGTCCAGCTCTTCGCGGCCCTGTGCATCCTGCATCAGCTGTTTTTCCTGCTGCAGCACGACGGCAAAGCGGCGGGCCGTTTCCAGATTGAGCGGCACATCGTCTGTTTTTTCCTTTACCGGTTCTGGCTGCGGCTCTCTGGGGGCCGCTGCGGCCTCCTGCGCGGCGCGGTAATCTTCCGCCGTCAGATAGAGTTTTTCCGTTTTTTCGTCCACCCATGCGCTCAGCCAGCCATTGCGGATGAATCTGCGCACCCACTTGAGGGCCCGGGTCTTTTTCTCGTCTACGGCTTCCAGCGGCAGGCCCTTTTTGCAGTCAAAGCCTTCCGCCGCCTCGGCCAGACGGAGCAGCGTCTTGCTGGCCTTCAGGCGGGATGCACCGGCAGTGATCATCACACCAAAACCACATGCCAGCAAGGTAAAGATGCCGCCGCAGAATTCCAGGGCTGTTATAGCCGCTTCGGTAAGCAGCTCGCCGCCCACAACGTACTGGGCAACGTCCTGCACCCAGATGGGGGTAGCCGCTGCTGCCACGCCAAGGCAGCTGATACCAACGATGCCAAAGGTGGCCGCAAAGGTGATGCCCACAGCCAGCAGGGTGCAGCCTGCACTATGGCGTTTTTTGGCGCTGATACGGATACTTTCCACCGGGGTCGGCTCCGGTTTTGCAAAAATCTGCCGGAACCAGCCGGGCATCCCGGCGGCCTGCGGGGCGCGGTACTCTTCGTTCAGGCCCTGTTCCTTTTGTTCCGGTGCGCCGCTGTGCGCATTCCGGCGGCTGCGGAAAGCCTTTGCCGCCTCGTTGATGCCATAGTTCGCGGCATTCACCGCAGCACGGCCCACGCCATAGGCGCGGTCGCCAATGTCCTCGCCTCTGCCCTCAAAGCCATGGGCAAACGCATCGGACATGGTATCGCCAAAGGCGCGCAGCTGGGATTCCAGCTCCTGCTGCACCTGACGGCCATCGGTCTGTTTTTTTGTATCGTTTTCACGATCGTTCATCAAAATTTTCTCACCCTTCTGCCGGTGCATACCGGCTGATGATGGCGCGGGCCACCCGCAGGCCATCCACGGCGGCGCTCATGATGCCGCCCGCATATCCGGCACCCTCGCCGCAGGGATACAGGCCTGCCAGCTGAGAGCACTCAAAATTTTCTTCCCGTTTCAGCCGCACCGGGCTGCTGGTGCGGGTCTCAAGGCCGGTCAGGATGGCCTCCGGTGCGGTGTAGCCTGCAATTTTGCGCTCGTAGGCGCGCAGGCCTGCCCGCAGCGTATCGGCCAGCTCCCCGGGCAGCAGTGCACCCAGATCCGCGGCTGTCACGCCGCGGTCGTAGGTAGGCTGTACACGGCCGATGTTCAGCTGACCGCGCCCTTCCAGAAAGCTCTGGATATTTTCAGCCGGGGCAGCATACTCTCCTGCACTGCGCCCGGCGGTGTAGGCTCTGGCTTCCAGCTCCCGCTGGAATGCGATGGCCCGGCGCGGGTCGTCCCCAAAATCTTTGCCGCCCACGCTCACCACCACAGCCGCGTTGGCATTTTTGCCGCTGCGTGCGTGGTAGCTCATGCCATTGGTGACAACGCAGCCTTTCTCGCTGGCCGATGCCACCACCTGCCCGCCGGGGCACATGCAGAAGGTGTACACGCACCGCTCCCCCACATGCTGGGAAAGCTGGTACTCGCCCCGCGGCAGGGCCGGGTGCCCGGCAGCTTCGTGATACAGGCTTTTTTCGATCTCGCTCTGCAGGTGTTCGGCGCGGAATCCCACGCTGAAGGGCTTGCACTCCAGCACAAAGCCGCCATCCATCAGCATCCCGAAGGTGTCCCGGGCCGAGTGGCCCACTGCAAACACCAGCGCTTCGCAGGCAAAGGTACCGCTGGTGGTAAAAATACCGGTGAGCGCGCCATTTTTCTGTTCAAAGCCGGTCAGGGCCGTGTTGAAGTGCACCTCGCCGCCCAGAGCTTCAATTTCCTTGCGGATGGAGGTGATGACGCCGCGCAGCAGGTCGGTGCCCACATGGGGCTTCTGCTTCCAGGCGATCTCCTCCGGCGCACCGTGCTGCAGGAACACCTCGGTGACAAAACCGCACAGCTCATCGCCGATGCGGGTGGTCAGCTTGCCGTCCGAAAAAGTACCGGCACCGCCCTCACCAAATTGAATGTTCGCATTCACATCCAGCTCGCCGGTGGCAGAGAAGTGCTCCACCGCCTTTACGCGCTCGTCCAGCGCCGGGCCGCGCTCCAGCACAATGGGCCGGTAGCCCTGCCGGGCCAGCAGCAGCGCCGCGAACAGGCCCGCCGGGCCAAGGCCGCACACCACAGGCCGGTGCGCCAGCGGAAGCGTGCCATTCTGCACCGAAAGATCCACCTTTTTCTGCAGCGATGCATCGCCGCTGCGGGCGGCAAACGCGGCTTCTTCGGCAGGCTCTTTCAGGGTGACAGCCACCGTGTACACCAGCTTGGGCTGGCCATGGCGGGCATCCACCGAGAGCTTTGCTACGCCCAGATGCTGCACCTTTCCGCGCGGGATGCGGGCAGCGTGCAGGGCTTTTTCAAATGCCTGCGGCTCTCCGGCAGAGAGCGGCAGACGGATGTTGCGAACCAGAATCATAGTATCGTGTGTTCCTTTTTTCAGTTGCTGTCGATGCGGCACTGCAGCACATAGCTGCCCAGCGCAAAGATCTTGCCGTTGGAGGGCACATACAGGCGGCAGGCAATGTTCTGCTCGCCCGTTGCCACCGAGAAGTCCTCTGCATCGATCTCAATGACCACCTGCTCCGGGGTCAGGGACGCCATGGCGTTCTTGGGCCCGCAGAGAGTCACGTTCATCAGGCGTTCGGTCTGCACCGTCAGCTGATAAGTAGGCGGCAGGTTGACCACCTGCACACAGGTGTTGGGCAGGTTCATGGTCTTGGTCTCCAGAGCAGAGCAGTCAAAGCTGACTGTGATGGTGGAGATGTTATCCAGCAGATAGATGTCCGTGGGCAGGTCGATGGGCAGCTCGTAGCTCTTGTTCAGCGTAAAGGTGGAAAGGTCGATGCTGCCAATGGGCAAGGTGGACAACATATCGATCTTAGCCTCCGGGCCGGCCACCTTGAGCTGCTTGCGGCTGAGCGCGTATACCAGCACCGAATCATCAAAATCGCGCGGTGCATTGATGAAATTCACATTCACCGGCAGGGTGGCCATCTTGTACACCTGCAGGGTGACGTCCACACTGTTTTCTTCCAGCTCCGTGTACTCAAACTTGACCTCCCTGCCGCCGGAGGTGTAGAAGCGCAGCGGCGTGCTCAGCGTGACCGACTCGGTCAGCTCCCCGCTGTAGGTCACCTCTGCGGTACAGGTAACGGCCTTGTCCAGCTCACTGCTGGGGCCGGAAAGGGTGATGTTCTCCTTGGAAACATCGGTGCTGTAGAGGATATAGCCATCCGCAATGGTCAGGTAGTTGGTGGTAACGGTAACGGGCAGGGTCTTTTCCTCCACCACGTCAAACACCACGTCCACCGTGTTATCATTGCCTTCCATGGTCACGGTAACACCGTTCAGCAGGCCGTTGGCACCGCGCACCAGCAGGCGCAGGGTCTTTTCGCCGCTGTCGCGCACGCTGGAAAAATCCGGGTAGACCACAAAATCGGAAGCGGTCAGGCCGCCGATGGTATAGCCATCACCGGAGATCTTCAGGTTCACGGTCTTGTCCTGTGCGCTGACGATGCTCAGGCCCCGGGAGGTGTAAGCTGCGGAATCGTAGGTATAATCCACTGGCACATTGTAAATGGTGTTGGTGGTGCCGGGCTGGACGATGATCGTGACCACCATCCATGCAACGATGGCGCCAAGCACCGAAAGTGCCAGCCGGATGCGGCGGTCGTCCAGAATGTTTTTCTTATGGG
>OMGR01001245.1_pt1 | contig 10691 bp, 9 predicted proteins | sample 1646061 | NCBI WGS metagenome assembly OMGR01 (sample SAMN05578583, study PRJEB25193) | human gut metagenome | biome: Human Microbiome; feature: human-associated habitat; material: feces | host: Homo sapiens | place: USA:Birmingham | reverse complement strand
CCAAAGCCGGACGACTGATTTCGGACTTCGTGAACGACAATCTCTCCAACTGGTACGTCCGCCTGAACCGCAAACGTTTCTGGGGCGGCGGCATGACGCAGGATAAGCTGTCCGCGTTCCAAACGCTCTATACGTGTCTGGAAACCGTAGCCAAACTGATGGCGCCTATTGCTCCGTTCTATGCCGATATGCTCTATTCGGACCTGACGGCAGCTACCGGACGCGACAACGTTGTCTCCGTTCATCTGGCAAAATTCCCCGAATGCAAGGAAGAGATGATAGACAAGGAGCTGGAAGCACGCATGCAAATGGCACAGGACGTTACTTCTATGGTATTGGCGCTGCGCCGTAAGGTGAACATCAAAGTCCGCCAACCGCTACAGTGCATCATGGTTCCGGTAGTGGACGAAGAGCAACGCGCCCACATCGAAGCCGTAAAAACACTTATCATGAACGAGGTGAATGTAAAGGAAATCAAGTTTGTGGACGGTGCAGCCGGTGTGCTTGTGAAGAAAGTGAAGTGCGACTTCAAGAAGCTGGGCCCGAAATTCGGCAAGCAGATGAAAGCCGTTGCCGCAGCCGTTGCCGGAATGCCGCAGGAAGCCATTGCCGAGCTGGAAAAGAACGGTTCCTATACGCTGAATCTGGACGGTGCGGAAGCCGTAATCGAGACATCCGACGTGGAAATCTTCAGTGAAGACATTCCGGGATGGCTGGTGGCCAATGAAGGCAAGCTGACTGTAGCTTTGGAGGTTACCATCACCGAAGAGCTTCGCCGCGAGGGCATTGCCCGCGAATTGGTGAACCGTATCCAGAATATCCGCAAGTCGAGCGGCTTTGAGATAACGGACAAAATAAAGATTACATTATCAAAAAATCCGCAAACGGATGATGCGGTAAATGAATATAAAGACTATATTTGTAACCAGGTTTTAGGAACATCACTGACGCTGACGGACAATGTGGAAGGCGGAACGGAACTCGAATTCGACGATTTCAGACTGTATGTAAGCGTTGTGAAAGAATGAATTATTAATACTAACGATTAAACACGTAAAGTTATGGCAGAAAAGACAAGATACTCGGATGCGGAATTGGAAGAATTCCGCGCCATTATTCTGGAAAAGTTGGAGTTGGCGCAACGCGACTATGAGTTGCTGAAAGCCAGCCTGACAGGTGCGGACGGTAATGACACCGACGACACATCTCCAACGTACAAAGTGCTGGAAGAAGGGGCAAACACCTTGTCCAAGGAAGAAACGACCCGTCTGGCACAACGCCAGTTGAAGTTTATCCAAGGATTGCAGGCCGCTTTGGTACGCATCGAGAACAAAACGTATGGTATCTGTCGCGAAACAGGCAAGCTGATTCCTGCCGAACGTCTGCGTGCAGTGCCTCATGCTACATTGAGCATCGAGAACAAAACGTATGGTATCTGTCGCGAAACAGGCAAGCTGATTCCTGCCGAACGTCTGCGTGCAGTGCCTCATGCTACATTGAGCATCGAAGCTAAAAACAACGGCAAGAAATAAGGATGAAGAATTTTTTCACGAAAGGGCGGATAGCCTTACTCGTTATTTTCTCGGTATTGATTATCGATCAGGTAATCAAGGTGATTGTAAAGACGCACATGTATTGGCATGAGAGCATACGCATCACCGATTGGTTTTACATTTATTTTACCGAAAACAACGGTATGGCTTTCGGTTTGGAGATATTCGGGAAATTGTTCCTTACTTCATTTCGAATCGTTGCGGTAGGAGTGATAGGTTGGTTCCTGTACAAGTTCATAAAGCATGGAATGAAAACAGGGTTTATTGTCTGTGTCTCGCTCATCCTGACGGGTGCGCTGGGCAATATCATCGACAGCGTATTCTACGGAGTGCTGTTTAATGAAAGCACCTATTCGCAACTGGCAACCTTTATGCCCGAAGGCGGCGGATACGCTCCGCTGCTCTACGGTAAAGTGGTCGATATGTTCTATTTCCCTATTATCGAAACAAACTGGCCTGCGTGGATGCCGTTCATAGGTGGAGACCATTTCATCTTCTTCAGCCCGATTTTCAACTTTGCCGATGCGGCAATCAGTTGCGGTATCATAGCGCTGTTGCTCTTCTACAGTAAGTATTTGAATGATTCCTATCATGTTATAAAGAAATCATGAAAAGGAAAAGACGGATTCAATGGTATTATAGCGTAATCCTTCTGGCGTTCGGTCTGACGGCATGTCAGGTTAAAAGACCTGATACGGTTATATCGGACGCCAAAATGGAAAACGTACTTTATGACTTCCACATAGCAAAGGCAATGGGAGAGGAGGTTCCTTACAGCGAAAGTTATAAGCGTGTGCTGTACATTGAATCGGTTTACAGGAAACACGGCATTACCCAGGCCGATTTCGATACTTCCATGGTGTGGTATGCCCGCCATCCGGATGCCCTTACAAAAGTCTACGAAAAAGTAAACCAGCGGTTGAAAGCCGAGAGGGACGGTATCAATCATTTAATAGCCTTGCGCGACAACAAGCCCAAAGAATCTTCTCCGGGCGACAGTATAGACGTATGGAGAGGCCGGCATATCTGTTATCTTACCGGAACTCCGATGGATAACAAACTGACTTTCACACTTCCTTCGGACACCAATTTCAAGGACAGAGATACGCTGCGTTGGACAGTCCGTTTCCGTTTCCTGAACGGAACACCCGACAGTCTGCACGCACCTTTAATGGCAATGCAGGTTCTTTATGCCAAAGATACGCTGAACGATATGCTCAAGGTAAAGCAATCGGGCACGGAGACTATTTCTTTATTTGCCGACACATTGGGAGAAATAAAAGAAATACGAGGCTTTATCTATTATCCTGCACAGCAATCCACACGGGATGTGTTGGCAGACCGCATCAGCCTGATGCGCTACCACGCAAAGGATACCTTGTTCAAGGCCCCGGCAGATAGCCTTGAGGCAGGCGACAAAGAACTGAAGAAAGAACCCGTTCCGGGCAAACCGGCAGAACTGAAGCGGCAGAGTGAAGAGAAAGATACCGTCCGTCAACGCTCTGAAAGGCGTCCGCGTCCAAGATTGCGCCAAACCACAGAAAAACAATGAAACGTTTCGCTTCACATTTTTTATTCCTGCCCGCATACGGTTATCTCAAACAATATGCGATAGAGACGGAAGAGGGGATGGTTGTACGTTTATTTCCATTGACCGAAGAGATAGAAAATGTGGAATGGCTGCCGGGAGCAATCGTTCTTTTAACGCAAAACGAGTTGAAAGAACCTGACACAATTTTCTCCTTGACAAACGCTTCTCGGAATTTATTAATAACTCCGCCATCCTTTATTGACGGAAGTTGCGGACTAATGCCTGTCTATTTCCCTAATTTTGACACTACAACATTGCTGCCTGCCGCCGGAACTCGGCACAAACTACTGCGGTAGCAATGGCAACATTCAAAGATTCGGAAGTTTCGCGTTCTGCCGGATAATTGGGAATGTACAGTTTCCGGTTGATGAGCCGTTTCACTTCATCTCCTATGCCGTTGCCCTCATTCCCCATTACTATCAGTCCGTACGCCGAAAGCGGTTGTGTATACATGTTTTCTCCGTCCAGGAAAGTGCCGTATACCGGTATGTCTTCCAGTGAAGCAATAAGTTCGGGCAGGGAAATATAATGCAGTTTCACCCGTGCGATGCCGCCCATGGTAGCCTGTACGGTTTTAGGATTGTAGACATCCACCGTGTTGGGCGAACAGAAGATATGTTCGATTCCAAACCAGTCGGCAAGGCGGATGATTGTTCCCAAATTGCCGGGGTCCTGCACATCGTCCAATGCCAGGCAAAGGGAGCGGCTTATGACGGAAACATCCACAGATTCGTCCGGCTGTTCGAACACGGCGAGTACCTGTTGGGGAGTTTTCAGCAGGCTGGCGCGCGAAAGTTCCTCTTCGGAAACTTCGGTCACATCTTCCACAGCCAAATGCCTGTGGGCGGAAAGCCATTCGGAAGTTGCAATCAGGAAGCGGCAACGGAAGTGCCCCAGCAAATCTCCTACCAGTTTCGGGCCTTCTGCCAGGAATACTTTATCGGCTTTGCGATTCTTTTTCAATTCCAGTGAACGGATATATTTAATGCGATTCTTGCTCAGTGCCATAAGTTGTTCGGTTTTATTTGGCAAAAGTACATGATTATTTCTATATTTGCAGTATTTTATGCGCAATTAATAACTTAGTATGAAGAAAGGCTTTCGCTACGCACTATTTGCTACCGCCGTACTCTTATTCGCTTCATGTTCTGCCACGAAATATGTGCCGGAAGGTTCATATTTGTTGGACGAGGTGCGCATACAGACGGACAACAGGGAAATCAAGCCTTCAGGCCTATCGATGTATGTCCGCCAGAATCCGAATGCCAAATGGTTCAGCCTGATAAAAACACAGTTGTATGTCTATAACTGGTCGGGCAGAGACTCTGCACGTTGGATAAACCGTACTTTGCGGCGCATAGGGGACGCTCCGGTCATCTATAAGGAAGAAGAAACGAAGCGCTCCGGTGAGGAAATGAAAAAAGCCGTACAAAATATGGGCTATATGAGCGCCACCGTAGAGCCGGTTATACAAATAAAGAAGAAGAAGCTGAAGCTGACCTATAAGGTGTCCAGTGGAAAACCTTATAAGATTCGTTCTCTTAAATACGATATCAGAGACGGGAAAATCAGGGAATATATGCGGCAGGATTCGGCAGGTACTTATCTGACGGAAGGAATGTATTTCGATGTAAACCGTTTGGATGCAGAACGTCAGCGCATTACGGACAATCTTCTTCGTAACGGATATTATAAATTCAATAAGGAATATATTTCTTACACGGCAGATACGGTGAGGAATACCTACCAGGTGGATGTAACCATGCATCTGGCGCCTTTTCGGCAGCACAATGACGATAGCCCGCAAAATCATCGGCAGTACTACATCAACAAGGTAAATTTTATAACGGATTATAATGTGTTGGAATCATCTGCTTTGAGCAGCATAGAAATCAACGACTCCGTACATTACAAGGGTTTTCCCATATATTATAAGGATAAACTTTATTTGCGCCCGAAGGTGCTGACCAATAATCTGAGTATTGTGCCGGGCAGTTTGTACAACGAACCGGATGTGCAACGTACCTATTCCAATTTCGGACGTTTGCAGGCATTGAAATATACCAATATCCGTTTCTTTGAAACGCAGGTAGGCGATACAGCCAAATTGAATGCCTACGTAATGCTGACAAAGAGCAAATACCAGTCCGTATCATTTGAATTGGAAGGAACCAACTCCGCAGGAGATTTGGGAGCTGCCGCATCCGTGTCATTTCAGAACCGGAATATGTTCAAGGGTTCCGAGACTTTTATGATAAAGCTGCGGGGGGCCTACGAAGCGGTATCTGGTTTGCAAGGCGGATATAACCACGAGGACTATACGGAATTAGGGGCGGAAGCAACGATCAACTTTCCGCGGTTTCTCTTTCCGTTTCTTTCCAACGACTTCCGGAGGAAGATACGTGCTACTACGGAATTTGGCGTACAGTATAATTATCAGATACGTCCGGAGTTTTCACGCATCATTGCTTCTGCCAATTGGAGTTACAAATGGGGATTGCAACGTCAGCGTGCTCAGCATCGCATTGATTTGCTGGATATCAACTACCTGTATATGCCTTCCATTTCGCAGGAGTTCCGCGACAAATATTTGAATAACGAACAGAACTATATTTTAAAATACAACTACGACGACCGCCTGATTGTCCGCACAGGATACAGCTATACATACAATAGCGCAGGACAAGCCCTGATGAATAATGCAATCATCGGCAACTCATATTCTATTCGCTTTAATTTTGAGTCTGCCGGTAATCTTCTGTATGCTTTTGCCAGAATGACAAACATGAAGAAGAATGAAGACGGGGAGTATTCATTGCTGAGTATCCCATTCGCACAATATGTCAAAGGGGATTTCGATTTTGCCAAGAATATCGTTATAGACAACCGCAATTCCATTGCATTTCATGTGGGAGCCGGCATAGCCGTCCCTTACGGCAATGCAACGATTGTGCCTTTTGAAAAGCGTTATTTCTCAGGTGGTGCAAACAGTGTACGCGGTTGGTCGGTACGTGATTTGGGACCCGGTGTGTTTCCCGGTGACGGAAACTTCATGAATCAGTCGGGAGATGTTAAGTTGGATGCAAGTATCGAATACCGCACACGCCTTTTCTGGAAGTTCAGAGGAGCAGTTTTTGTGGATGCGGGCAACATCTGGACCTTGCGCGATTACAAAGACCAGCCGGGCGGGAAGTTTGAATTCAATAAGTTCTATAAGCAGATAGCCGTAGCCTACGGATTGGGCCTACGGTTGGATCTGGACTTCTTTGTCCTGCGCTTTGACGGTGGTATGAAAGCTGTCAATCCGGTGTATAACACTAAAAAGGAGCATTTCCCTATTATACATCCTAAATTCAGCCGCGATTTTGCATTTCATTTTGCGGTAGGATATCCATTCTGATGCCAAGCGGATATCCGTCTGAAAAAACTAAAGGCTGCGCGGTTCTTTGACGAACATTGCGCAGCCTTTCTGTTTTATCTTGTTTCAACTCTTAACGTGCAGCGTAATAGGTATTGACCATAGTTGCCTGACGTGCAGCAGATACTCCCTGCGCATCCAAAGTAACGGTCAGGTCTTCACCGTTTGGTAAAGTCATCTGTGCAGTACCGTCATTGTTAATCTGCAAAAGTTCAGTGCTGACACCTTCTGCAACTACATTCCAGGTATTCAAATCTTTATCGTAAATTAATTCCATAGATGCGGTTTCGCCTTCTTTTGTAATGGAATAACCGTTCTCAAGAGTTTCTACCAGATAGTTTCCGTTTTCGCCTTTTACTTTCTTTACCTCACCAATGCTCGCCATAGGGTTGCTTCCGCTCCAGAATTCAATAGAATTGATAACCAAAGCATCTGCCAAATAGCATATACCATATACCGGAATGATATTGAATGCCAGGTAAACAAGCTCATTGACAAATTTATTTCCAATACCTTCGTTCCAACTCAACAGCTTGCTATGCAATCCGAAAGAACCGATACATGAACTGAAAAGAAAAGCACCGCATACCATTACAGTTGCAGCCAATTTCAAATTGAACTTTTTCATAATAACTTTCTTTTATTTTACTGTATTTTATTGAGATAAAATCTCAATATTTATATATACTAGTGCAAATATAACCATTTTTATAACATAGACATTAAAAAAGCTGCAAAAAACAGTATTCTGTAAAATAAAAGAGCCTTATTTATTTCTATTTGCGAGAAAGAGATTGGGAAATCCAGCGGTCTACGGCAAATTTTCCCGGTCCTATAATATACATCAATACAAATACCACCAAATAAACAAATGCAAGTTCTTTTACCGCAAACGGATCATTGCCATGAACAATGAAGAATGCCACACACATCGTAAATATCATAGGAATCATTGCCAATCTGTATAAGAAGCCTATGATGAATGCCATTGAGCATGCCAGTTCGCCAAAGATGGCCAATCCCAGAGAAAGGGGACTGCCGATGCCGAGAGGATCGGGGAACACCGTAGAAAGTTCCTGATAGTTTGCCCATTTATCAATACCGTGATTCATCATCAGAATACCGAATACAATTCTGACTACTAATAATATAACAGATATAAAAACGCCATTCGGATTGGTAGGAAATAAAAATCGTTTTAACATAATCATTCGTTTTTTTAAGTTGATATATGTTCTTAACAAATAAGAATGAATAAATGTTTATTTCCGTCGCTTCTTTACGCCCACAATACTTTAAGGAAATAACAGACATTAAATAGGAAGAAACGGAAACAAAAAGCCCCGTAACATTGTTGTAACATGAATTATTTACAACTAACTTTGTTTCGAGGTTTTCTTATATAATAGAGAATGAACACAAAATTAAAAGGATGTCTGTTATCTTTAATCTTGTTGGTGGCTGTAACTGCTGTGCATGCACAAACACGTTTGGCAGAAGCAAATACTTCGGCAGACATGGATTCTGCCGTCATTCTTGATTCTGTTCCTGTAAAGCGGAACTTTTTCAGAAAATTTCTGAATTATTTTAACGATGCCAATAAAGAAAAGAAAAATAAGAAATTCGATTTTAGCATTATCGGCGGACCGCACTACTCCAGCGATACCAAATTAGGGTTGGGACTGGTGGCTGCGGGGCTTTATCGTTCCGACCGGAACGATACGATTCTGCCGCCTTCCAATGTTTCATTGTACGGAGATGTTTCTACGGTAGGCTTCTATCTGTTGGGAGTACGTGGAACGCATTTGTTTCCTCATGATAAGTATCGTTTGAACTACAATCTGTATTTCTATTCTTTTCCCAGTCTGTATTGGGGTGCAGGATACGACAATGGTGCCAACAGTGACAATGAGAGCGATTATGACCGCTTTCAAGCACAGATGAAAGTGGACTTTATGTTCCGGTTGGCACGTAATTTCTACGTAGGTCCCATGGCTGTATTCGATTATGTATACGGACATGGTTTTGAAAAACCGGAACTGTGGGAAGGCATGAGCACGCGTACTACGAATCTAAGTGTAGGTTTATCGTTGCTTTATGATTCGCGCGACTTCCTGACAAATGCGTATAAAGGATACTATTTGAGGATAGACCAACGTTTCAGTCCGGCATTTTTGGGAAATAAATATGCTTTCAGCAGTACAGAACTGGATACGAGGTATTATCATACCATATGGAAAGGCGGCGTTCTGGCGGGGCAGTTTCATACACTGCTCAATTACGGAAATCCACCTTGGGGACTGTTGGCAACTTTAGGCAGTTCGTATTCCATGCGTGGCTATTATGAAGGGCGTTATCGTGACAAATGTGCCATGGATGCTCAGATTGAGCTTCGCCAGCATGTATGGAAACGAAACGGAGTGGCTGTATGGGTAGGAGCGGGGACTGTTTTCCCAAAGTTTTCCGAGTTTGACGTGAAGCATATTCTTCCTAATTATGGCTTCGGCTATCGCTGGGAATTTAAAAAGAGGGTGAATGTACGTTTGGATTTAGGGTTTGGCAAACATCAGACCGGATTTATATTTAATATCAATGAAGCTTTTTAGAAAAATTCAAAAATGGTTTGAAAACCAAGAGAACTTGTATTACTTGTTCCTGATAATTCTGATAGTACCCAATATCGTACTATGTTTTACTGAGCCTATGCCACTTGTGGCGAAGGTGTGCAATGTATTGCTTCCATTCTCCATATATCACATGATAATGAGTTGGTCGGGAAATTGTGGCAAGACTTTTTGGATATTGTTTCCTTTTCTGTTTTTTGGAGCATTCCAGATTGTATTGTTATATCTTTTCGGACAGTCTGTTATTGCAGTAGATATGTTTCTCAATCTGGTGACAACAAATCCCGGTGAGGCTTTGGAATTGCTGGACAACCTGATTCCAGCCATTATTATTGTTGTGCTGCTATATATACCGGCGCTGATTTTGGCTGCGGTGGCCGTCAGCAAGAAACGGAGACTATCGGAAACGTTTGTTCGCAGAGAACGTAAACGTGCCCGGATAACGGTCATTGCAGGAATTCTGTCATTGGTAGCTGCTTATCTGTTTGATGCCCGTTATGAATTGAAATCGGATTTGTATCCGGCAAACGTATGTTATAATATTGCACTTGCCTTCCAACGTACTGCACAGACGCAACACTATGCGGAAACCTCTAAAGATTTTACTTTTCAGGCAAAAACCACCCGTCCGGAGAAGAATAGGGAAGTTTATGTTATGGTAATCGGAGAGACATCCCGTGCCGCTAACTGGTCTATTTACGGGTATAACCGCAATACGAATCCGGAACTTACCAAAATAAAAGGATTGACAGCCTTCTCTCATGTACTGACAGAATCCAATACTACGCACAAAAGTGTCCCTATGCTGATGTCTTCGGTTACGGCGCACGACTTCAATTCCATCTATCGGCAAAAAGGAATTATCACAGCATTTAAGGAAGCGGGCTACCGGACTGCTTTCTTTTCCAATCAACGCTATAACCATTCTTTCATCGATTTCTTTGGAAAAGAAGCCGATATATGCGATTTCATTAAAGAAGATGCAGGAGATGGCAGTTACAACCCTTCGGACGATGAACTTTTGAAACTGGTAGCCGCCGAGTTGGCAGAAAATGCTTCCAAGCAATTTATCGTTCTCCATACCTATGGTTCCCATTTTAATTATCGGGAACGCTATCCGGCGGACCACGCTTTCTTTTTGCCTGATTTTCCGGTAGATGCAGAATTGAAATATAAGGATAATCTGATAAATGCTTATGATAATTCTATCCGGTATACAGATAATTTTCTGGCTCGTCTCATCCGGATGTTACAGGAACAGGACATAGATGCGGCAATGCTTTATACCTCAGATCATGGAGAGGATATCTTTGATGATGACCGTCACCTTTTCCTGCATGCTTCACCCGTTCCGTCCTATTATCAGATACACGTGCCTTTTCTGATATGGATGTCTGACAATTATCGGAAGAATTATCCGGATCTTTTTAAAAATGCAGAGATAAACCGACAGAAAAATATTTCATCCAGTGCGTCTTTCTTCCAGACGATGCTGGAATTAGGTG
>OMGR01001226.1_pt1 | contig 10837 bp, 7 predicted proteins | sample 1646061 | NCBI WGS metagenome assembly OMGR01 (sample SAMN05578583, study PRJEB25193) | human gut metagenome | biome: Human Microbiome; feature: human-associated habitat; material: feces | host: Homo sapiens | place: USA:Birmingham | reverse complement strand
GTCAAAGTTGAAGGTAACGACGAAACTGAAGCCGCAGATTTTCTTTAAAATAATTTTCAAGAACATTTGCGGCTTCAGTTTCGTCGTTACCTTCAACTTTGACTGTAACGAAATCACCTTTACTGATGCCAAGACAAGTTATTGTAAAAAGTCTTTTTAAGTTTTCAATTCTCTGGTTATATTCAATGCTAATGTTCGACGTAAAATTTTGTGCTTTTTGTACGAGTTTGCCGGCACATCTGGCGTGAAGTCCGTGTTCACCTTGAATTGTATAAGAAAATTGTTTCATGGTAAAAACCTCCTATCCTTCGGAAATATCAATATGATTATTTCCAGATACGTTATTTCTATACCCTTCGGTATAAAAATAAATGCACAACTTTGTACATTGGCTACATTATATCACAGTCGATTGATTTGTCAACAAAATGAATAATAATACCATTAAATAGATAAAAAATCCGATTAATACGAAATGTTTTTTATGAAAAGTGAAAGAAAAAATAACCATTAAATGTATTAATGGTTATATGTTTACAGGATATAATATAACAAAACATCAAAAATTTGTATATTTTGAGGATATATCCTTAATATATGTTAAATATTTTTCGACTTCAGACTGCGGAGAAAGGATTTTTACACCTGTTCCGAGCCCTGCAAGCCAACCGTAAAACTGTGAACTGATGTTTACATTTAATTTGGCAACGAACGTATTTTCGGTATTTGAGTTTAAAATAATATCCTTGCCGAACCTATCCATAACAACACCGATAAGGTTATTGTCAAATTCAATTTCGAGTGTATTTTCGTCACCTGCAAACATACCGAATGTTCTTTTTGAATAGTTTCCTATATCGAATTTGCTGAATTGGTCACCGCCGTCACGTTTTTCGGCGGTTATTGTTATGTTAAGCATTTTGTCTACGCGGTAATGGCGTATTTCTTTGCTATCATCATCAAAACCAATCAGATAGTAATTTTCATCGTCCCATATCAAAATATACGGACTTACGGTGTAATTTGCACCGTCCTTTTTCGGTTCAAGCTTTTTGGCAAGCGTCCATGAACAATATTTGAAAGTGATTTTAACATCTGAAGATATTGCGGAATGAAGTTTATCTATATTATAGTAGATACTCTCATTCATCGTCTTAATTCTGTTTGAAACAACGACTTGTCTTTGAAGCGTTTGAGCCTCATGACGGCTGGCAAGCTGTTCGATTTTGTGAATTAACTGATTTGATTTCTTTTCTGTAATGAATTTTGAAGATTGAACTGCGTCAACCAATAACTTCAATTCTGCAATTTCAAAATCTCTTGACGCGAGATAATATCCTTTCGGCTCACTTCTTCTGCTCAAAATATCGCAACCGAATAATTTAAGCCGTTCAATGTCATCATAAATGCTCTTGCGTTCGGCACTTATACCTTGCTTGGCAAGTGCCGAAATAATATCATTTGCGGACATTGCGTGATTTTCGTCTGTATTTTCCTTTAACATCTGCATTATGTACAGTAATTTCAGCTTTTGATTAAATGATTTCCCCATTGCAATCCCCCCAAGTGTAATATAATTTAATGATACCACAAGTTAATGAGTCTGTCGACAAAATGTCGACAGCTCCAAAAATCACATCTTGTGATGTAATTTTTGAGTGTTTTTAGAGAAAAAATCATAAAGTTCCTCCAAAGTCGAAACTTTAGATTTTAAGCCATTTCTGTCGCACAGGTCGCCAGAAATGATTATAAATTGAGGTTGCACCTCAAACACCCAAGAACAAAGTAGACAAAACCATAACGGTTTTGTCTACAATCTGAAATGCCTTTCTCAAAGAGAAAGGCATTTTGGTTTATAGTCCAAGTTGTTTTTTGCAATCTTCAAGAACTTTTTCGATAGTCTTTTCGGCTGTTTCAAAGCTTTCTGCGAATGTGCCGAGATACAACTTGATTTTCGGCTCTGTTCCCGACGGTCTTACGATAAAGTAAGTCTTTTCGTCTGAAAGGTTGTACTTCAATACGTTTGACTTAGGCAAACCTTTAAGAGGTGAAACATTGCCCTTTGTATCTTTAATTGTTTGTGACTGATAGTCGGTGTAAAGCACAACGTCCATACCTGCAACTTTTGTCGGAGGTGTTTGACGTAGATCTGTAAGTAACTGTGACATTTTTTCCATACCGTCTTTACCCGGCATTACGAATGAAACTGTCTTTTCTGAATAATATCCGTATTTCTTGTATATGTCCATAAGTGCTTCATAAAGTGACTTACCCTTTGTTTTGTAGTAAGCAGCCATTTCTGCAATAAGCATTGTCGCAACAACGCCGTCTTTGTCGCGTGCGTGAGTACCTACAAGATAACCGTAGCTTTCTTCAAATCCGATAAGATATGTATGGTCGCCTGTCTTGGCAAACTCTGTCATTTTTTCGCCTATGTACTTAAAGCCTGTAAGCACGTTCATAATTTCGATACCGTATGAATGAGCGATTGCGGCGGCAAGCTCTGTTGTAACGATTGTCTTGATAACAACGCCGTTTTCAGGCAGAGTGCCTTTGGCTTTCTTTGATGAAAGTATGTACTCAACAAGCAAAGCACCTGTTTGGTTGCCTGTAAGTGTTCTGTATATGCCGTCGGCGTCACGAACAACTATACCGACTCTGTCACAGTCGGGGTCTGTACCGATGATAACGTCAACGTCATTTTCCTTTGCCATTTTTATAGCAATTTCAAAACCTTCCTTGTCCTCCGGATTAGGTGACTTAACAGTCGGGAAATTACCGTCTTCTGTATCCTGTTCCTTAACGACAAGCACATTTTTAAAGCCCATACGATTAAGTATTGCCTTGATAGGTCTTGAGCCTGTGCCGTGGAAAGGTGTGTAGATAAGCTTGAATGTATCTGCAACTTCTGCTACTGCCTCGGGATTTTGCTGTTGTGTTTGAACAACGTCAAGGAATTTTTCGTCAAGGTCGCTGCTTACAATTTCAAGCAATCCTTTTTCTTTTGCCTCGTCAAGCGAAATAAACTTAACATCGTCAAATATATCGTAGCTGTCGATTGCGGTAACAACAACATCAGCCGCGTCCGGAGGAAGTTGTCCGCCGTCGGGACCGTATACCTTGTAACCGTTGTATTCTTTAGGGTTGTGGCTGGCGGTAATCATAACGCCGGCACTGCAGCCAAGTTCGCGAATACCGAATGAAACTTCCGGAACTGAATGAACGATAGGGAAAAGATAAGTCTTTACACCTGCACAAGTAAGAACCTTAGCTGTTTCTTCAGCAAATGTGCGTGAAAAATTACGTGTATCGTAACCAATAAGAACACCTGCTTTTGCGGCGTCCTCACCGTTTGAAAGAACGTATTTCGCAACACCTTGACTTGCACGTCTTACGTTATATATATTGATTCTGTTCGTACCCGCTCCGATAATGCCTCTCATACCGGCTGTACCGAATTCAAGTTCACGATAAAATCTTTCTTCTATTTCTTTTTCGTTGTTTTCAATAGATTTAAGCTCTGCTTTTGTGTCATCATCAACCACGTCGCTTGTAAGCCAACGGTTGTAGGTTTCCTTGTATCCCATTGATAACTCCTCCTTAAAAATAATCTCATATTAATATTATATAATACTTTCTCAAAATTTTCAATTATGAATATGTAAAAATTAAAGAAAAGTTATCGTATAAATTGACAAAAAAAACGCAAAACTTGACGAAAAGTGTATTTTGTTATAGAATAGCAGTAATATGTATTAATAAGGAGGACACTTTTATGGCAGTAAAGGTGCATGAAACAGGTTACGGCAAATGGAAAGTGCCTGTGATAATCATAGCTGTTATAGTTGTTTTGAGTCTTGCGGGAACGGGCATACTATTAAGCGACAGCCTTGGTGTTTCAATAGAAGAAGGAAGTAAGAGAATAGAGGTTGCAGAAGGTGACGGTACGTCATCTGTTGCAAAACTGTTAAAGGACAATGGCATAATAAAGTATCCGCTTTTGTTTAAGGTGCAGTCAAAGCTCGGCGGATATGACGGTAATTTTCAGCCGGGTGCGGCAACGATTGATGACGGAATGAGTTACAGTGACATACTTAATCTTATAATAACGCCGAGCCGTGAGGCTGCGAAAATTACAATACCGGAGGGCTATGAAATCAAACAGATAGCACAGAAACTTGATGAGGCAGGTATTGTAAGCTGGCAGGACTTTTATGCGGCTTTAAATCCCGACGATTATGATTATGCGTTCTTGAAAAACTTGCCTGAACGTGACGGACGTATGGAGGGATATTTGTTCCCTGCAACGTATGAAATTCCGAACGGAATGTCGGCACACGATATTATCGACCTAATGCTTGCGGCATTTGACAATCAGTTTAAACCGGAGTATTATGAACGTGCGACAGAGCTTGGATTGACGGTTGATGAAGTTATAACTATGGCGTCAATCGTTGAACGTGAAACGGACAGCGGAACGGAAAGAGCAAAAGTTGCGGGAGTATTTTATAATAGAAGAAACTCGGGTATGAAGTTCCAGTCGTGTGCGACGGTACAGTATATTTTAGGTGAAAGAAAGCCTGTACTTTCGATTGCCGACACGCAGATAGATTCACCGTATAACACATATATGTATGCGGGATTTCCGATAGGTCCTATATGCAATCCGGGAACGGAATGTATAGAGGCGGCGCTTTATCCGGAGGCAACCGATGCGTATTACTTTGTACTTGGCAAGGACGGCTCACATATCTTCTCAAAGACATATGAAGAACACCTTGCGGCAATGCAGAGTACCGAACAAAATATTTCGGTCGATGACAGTGCGATTGAAAATCAAGACAGTTTAAAACAATAAAGAGGTTTGATAAATGATAGAATATGATAAAGACGCGATTGTTCCGCCGTATATAACGGAATATTTGCGTGCGAAAACAGTGCATAATGATGAATTTATGCACTTGCTTGAAAAATATGCGGAAGAAAACAGTGTTCCGATAGTAGAGCCTGAAACGGCAAGGTTTTTGTCGGTGATGTGCAGAACAGTTAAACCGAAAAAAATACTTGAAGTAGGTTGTGCGATTGGGTATTCTTCTATATTAATGGCACAGGCTACAGATGATGACTGCGAAATAGCAACACTTGAATGTAACGAAGATATGGTGCGTATTGCAAGGGAGAATATTAAAACTTCGGGATATGCGGAAAAAATATCGGTTATTGAGGCGGATGCAAAGGATTATCTTTCGTATATTGACGATGATGAAGTTTTTGATATGATATTCCTTGACGGTCCGAAAGCACATTATATTTATATGCTTGACGAGTGCGTGCGATTGCTGAAAAAAGGCGGTGTGCTTATTTCCGACAATGTGCTTTACAAGGGAATGACAGCGGACGATAACCACGTTGTGAGAAGAAAAATCACGATTGTAAAACGTCTTAGAAAATATATTGATATGCTTATGGAGCATAAGGAGCTTGAAACATCGCTTTTACCGCTTGGTGACGGTGTTACAATATCGGTAAAGAAATAATAAAGGGTAGGAATATATTTATGAAGAAACCAGAACTTTTAGCTCCCGGCGGCAGCTTGGAGAAATTGAAAACAGCGATAGATTACGGTGCAGACGCGGTGTATATCGGCGGTGAAATGTTTTCGCTGCGTGTTGCGGCGGAAAATTTTTCAAAGGAAGATATGCAGGAGGGTATAAAGTACGCTCACGACAGAGGTAAAAAAGTGTACCTTACCGCAAATATTCTTCCGCATAATGATGATATTGAAGAATTTGAGGAGTTTGTCAAAGATATAAAGAATTACGGCTTTGACGCAGTGCTTGTGGCGGATTTGGGGTTGTTTGATATGATGCAGGAACTTGCACCGGAAATACCTATTCATGTAAGTACACAGGCGAATAACATTAATTATCGCTCGGCAATAAAGTGGTACAAGATGGGTGCAACACGTGTCGTGCTTGCAAGAGAAATGTCGTTTAAAGAAATTGCGGAATTTCAAAAGAAAATTCCTGAAGATTTGGAGCTTGAAGCATTTATACACGGTGCTATGTGTATATCGTATTCTGGCAGATGCCTTTTGTCAAACTATATGACGGGACGTGACTCAAACATGGGTGCTTGCGCACATCCGTGCAGATGGAATTACAAACTTGTCGAGGAAACAAGACCGGGTGAATATATGGACGTGTTTGAAAACGAAAGAGGTACGTTTATATTTAATTCAAAGGACTTGTGTACAATCCGTCATATACCTGAGCTTGTGCAAAGCGGTATTGCGAGCCTTAAAATCGAGGGCAGAGTAAAAACTTCTTATTATGTTGCAACGGTTGTCGGAGCATACAGACGTGAGATTGACAGATATTGTGCCGATCCCGAAAATTATGTGTTTAATGAAGCGGAATACGAAGAACTTTGCAAGGTCAGTCACAGACCGTATACAACAGGTTTTTATTTCGGCAAGCCGGATGAAAATTCACAGGTTTACACGTCAAGTTCGTATATCAGAGATTACGACCTTATCGGTATAGTCAAGTCGTATGACGCGGAAAACGGCATTGCAACGATTACACAGAGAAACCGTTTCTTTAAGGGTGACGAAATAGAGATAATTCAGCCTATGAAACCGTTTTTTGTACAGGCGGTTGACAGTATGTGCGACGAAAACGGTAATGAAATCGAAGTTGCAAATCACGCGGAGCAGATAGTTAAGTTTAAAACGGCACAGCCTGTTTGCGAGGGTGCAATGATTAGAAAGAAAAAGTAAAAAAACAGAGCAGATCTAATAAAAAAACTACTTTTTTTATTAATCTGCTTTTCTTTTTTGAGAGAATATGATAATATAATTTATAACGGCAAATTTGAGAGAGGAAATTTATAAAAAAGGAGAAGGTTTTATGAAAAACAATCTAAAAAAATTGCTTTGTGCGGCATTGTCAACGGCAATGATTGCGGGAAGTATCGTATTGCCTATGACGGCAAGTGCAGACGATACCACAGGCGGAAACTATGCAGTAACGCTTGACGGTAATACTGCAACAATTCATTCATCGAGTAATGCATATGCGATTATTGCATCTTACGATTCTGATAATGGTACATTGCAAAAACTTGATTGTCAGCAGGTGTCTGACGGAAGTAAAATAAACGTACCTTCAGGTGCAAGAATAATGCTTTGGGACAGTTTGCAAAATATGCGTCCGTTGCTTATCGAGCCTGTAAATGTTCCGAGAAAAATGTGGAAGTTTGACTTTGGCGACAGCGATAATGTGGCTACAGGATATTATTCGGTAACAAAAGATACCGCATATTCAACAAACACCACAAAGACATCTGACGGTAAAAAGTTTGGTTTGTTAGGAACTGATGAAAAGGCATATGAAGTAGGAACTCATATCGATGGTATAGATACTCAAGAAGGACAGGTTGTTGTTGTAAATTCGGGTAAAAAGAATACGGTTACATCTGCAACAGACGATTTCTTGGGTGCTGTTGGCGGTGCTCCGATAAAAGGCGAGCCTGCAATAGAAGGTGATTATCCTATTCGTTTCAGTATGGATGCGGAAAATGACCATTATTATAAAGTAAAAGTTTATGTTACGGGATTAAATCAGACAAAAGACGCTGTTGCAACTGTATTTTCTGAAAGACGTCATCCTATTATAACAGAAGAAAAAATTGCAGCAGGAGAAACAAAGGAAGTTGAATTTACTGCAACACTTCAAAACGTATACATAAAAGGACGTGACGGAGTAAAAGACTTTACATATAATGATAATATGCTAAACGTAGTAGCAGTTGGTGAAAATGTTGCAATTTCGGCTATAGAAGTGGAAGAAGTTGAAGCGTGCCCGACTGTTTGGATGTACACAGATTCAACTGGCTGTGATTATGCTGCATTACAACCGTTCTTCCCGCTACAAAACTATGGCGGAACAGGTACATTCTTATCGAAATATTTGCCGACAGGAGTTGCTATATCCAATCAAGGTGACGGAGGTATAAATGCAACTGATTCTGCACACTGGAATATGGCAAATGCAAACATCGGTAAGGGCGATTTTGTATATGTTCAATACGGACATAACCATAAGGACGACGGACCTTTGGGATATTTAAAAGCAATACCGAAGTATTATGAAAAGGCTCATTCTGTAGGAGCAACAACGATTTATGTAGGACCTATTGACCGTCATAACACAGACCAATTTGATGCAGAAACAAATACATGGAAATCAACACTTAACGGATTCAGTAAAGCTGCAAAATATTATACAGAAGTGCTTATAACAGGCGGAAAAACAGAAGCAGATAAATTTGTTGCTAAGGCAGTGTCAGACGGATTAGATGCGGGTTATGAGTATGCAGACACGGTTATTGCTAAGGGTATTACTGCAGCCGGAGCAAAGGATGTAGTATTTATTGACCTAAATCAACCTTGGCTTGATTGGATGAAAGCTGCCGGAGCAAAGGTAAAGGAAATACGCGGTTCTGAAGTTTATGAGAAAAATGCAGTTGACTACTATTTCCGTGGAGTACGAGGCGGCGGAATTGACGGTACTCACCCTAATGACGCTGGTGCCGATAACGGTGCATACTTATTTATGCAAGAAGCACTAAAACTTCAAACTAACAAGGCTCAGTCGGCGATTACAGAAGTAGAAGCAAATTCAATAAAACCTCTTGTAACAGGTATGAGAAGTACCGCAACACCGTATGAAGTTTCTGAAACTGTTGTAAAAGCAGGTGCTGCACCTAACAAGGCATATCCTGATGTATATGTTTCGTTGCTACCTACAAAATATCCTACTACTATAAAAAATGTAGTATTTGCAGAAGACGGAACAATACAATCTGTTGATGTTTTGAAACATTCGGTATCTGAAAAGGATATGAGTGCATACGGTATTGTAGTTATTACCATTAAAAATTCCGACGGAACAGAAAAGGGTAAAATCTATGCAAATGCACAGGTTGACAACACTGTAAACGGAACACAAACAATTACGGAATTCAGAACTTCAACAGACGGTCTTGTTCTTGGTGAAGGTGATACATACACTGCAGTAGTTTACAGAGCAAAAGATGCGGGTGGAGATGAAGGATTGATAGTTGATACAGATAATCCGGATACATATTCAGCCGTATATGAACCTATGACAATAAAGAGTTCGATTATATCGGAAAACTTTAATTACGAAGGTAAAACTTATAGCGGTGATGAAGATTTGGCAGGAAACGGTAATTGGGCTTTGGCAGGCAGTGCTGTAAATACCGGAAAACTTGGTGCAGAAAGTGCAGATGATGTAATAAACAGACGATATGCAGAATTTGCATCGACAGGTAAGAAAGCTGATAACAGTTCAGATGGTTCATTCTATGCTTCAAAGAAATTTGATGTGGCAGACGATTCATCGGAAACAGTAATAGGCACAAGCGGAAAATACCTTATAGAAATGGATTTGTCATACGTTTCGGGCGGAGATCTTAATTTCGGCTTGACAGACGGTATAGATAATAGAAATCCGGGTGGAAAACAGTCAATTACACTATTTAATGTGGCAAGTAACGGCTCAATTAAGGCTGGTGGTAAAGAAGTAGGCTCAATAAATAAGGGTAAATGGTCAACTGTAAGATATATTCTTGATATGGATAACGGAACAGGCACTATTCAAATAGACGGTTTCGACCCTGTTACATATGAATTTAGTAATTACAGTACATTTGGTACAGTTTCACCTACACAACTTACTTATTTCTTGCTATCGGCAAGTAAAGCGGCAGTTGATGTTAAAATATCTGATTTGAAGGTAGGAACTCTTGAACAAGAAGCTCTTCCTAAAAAGACAATTACAGTAGAATCAAGCGACAATACAATGGGAAGTGCATATATAGGAGAAGCAGGAACTACTGAAAAAACAGTAGATATGAACGATATGGTGACTTTGACTGCGACTGCAAATGAAGGCTATGAACTTTTGGCTTGGCGTAAGGACGGCAGTAATGAAAACTTTGCATTCACAAGTGAAATTACTGTAAGAGCACATGACACTGCGAAGTTTACGGCGGTGTTTACAGTATCTGAACCGGATAAATACAATTATTTGTATCATGAAACATTCAAAACATTAACAACATCAACGTTGGCAGCAAACGGATGGGTTAGTGCAAATCAACAAAGTGCAATGACGGTTGAGTATGATGAAAATTCAAGTCTTGGCAATTATTTGAGATTTGGAGCAAATACTAATTCAAGAGGCGGAGAAAAATCATTCGGAGAAACATATACATCTGATAATGGACTTGTATATGCAATGAATATTAAGTTTACAAAAGCAAATATTGATCCTAATGAATTTGCCGTTCATTCGGGAAATATGACTTATAATGATGGAAATAAAAATTATGGTTGTACAGGCGGATATGTTTTGTATTTGAAGCAAACAAAGGACGGTGCAATCACAGCAAACGGACAAACGACTACAATTCCGAATAATGAATGGGTATCGGTAGTTGCAGTTTGTGATTTTACAACACACAAAGTAAATGTAGTAGCAAAATCACTTGACTCAAGTAAAACTTATTTTGACGGTGAAGTTGATATGGCTGATACAAGTGCAACAGGATTATCGGGACTATATTGTAAGTATGGTAAATCATCAGGCGGTTCTGTATCAATGGATAATATAGAAATATTCAGTGCAGACCAATACACAGAATAAAATTTAGCTCGCAAATAGAGAATCAAATAACCCACTAAAAAGACCGCGAAAAGCGGTCTTTTTTGGTAAAAATAATCTACAAAAATAAAAAATGTACAACT
>OMGR01001161.1_pt1 | contig 11663 bp, 11 predicted proteins | sample 1646061 | NCBI WGS metagenome assembly OMGR01 (sample SAMN05578583, study PRJEB25193) | human gut metagenome | biome: Human Microbiome; feature: human-associated habitat; material: feces | host: Homo sapiens | place: USA:Birmingham | reverse complement strand
GAAGCCGGTTAAGCCTTGATCTTTTGACTACTTTTCCATCAAGGGAAAAGTAGTTTCAATTATTTCTATTGCCTGACCTTCCCGATAAACAGCACATTATTATCATTCTCATTCAGCGATGCTGCCAGCTCCTGAAGTTTCTTTTTATCCTGGCTGGGGCATTTGCCGGAGGCGAGATGCTTTTCTATTTGTTCGGCCAGTTTTCCCGGTTCCAGGTTCTGGATGAAATAGCCACGGTAAAAACTGTGTCCCGGCGATGAGACAGGAAGATTACCGTAGAAGTCGTTTACGAGATTGAAAAAAGAAGATGTATTCTTTTGTTTGTCTATCAGGATATTTCCACCTCCATCCGGTCTGTTGTTTCTCCAGTAATAATAGCTGACCATGAAATGGTGGGGTAGTCTGTAATACAGATGAATCGGTTTCTCTTGCGGATTCGGGAATGTCATGGTGAATTCAGGTAACAGACTGTTTCTTAGCGGGTCGTAGATAAAAAGTGTATCTATGCTAGTATGAAAGAAGTCGAAATCATTGCAGTTTCGGTAAGAAAAAATCTCTCCGTCGAAATTGCTGACTATCGTTGTGCCGGTCGCCGGTATCTCTTTTAGAATATTTCCTTCCGTATCTATCTGGAAAGCAAAAGGTTCCCCTTCGTTGAAGGGCATATGCAAGATGGATAAACTTCCATCTTCATTTACCCATATTTTCGGTTTGTTGATTTGTCCGGGAAGCTGGATATCTTTGATCCATTGACCATTTATGTCATACATCATGATTTTTTTACCCACGAAAGGAGTAAAGAAGATATGCCCGTTTTTCTCATCAATACATTCGTCGTAAAGAGTAGCGTCATATTCTCCGGGGCCTCCCCCTATGGAGCCTACATTATGCAGGAATTTACCATTTTTGTCAAATAGTTTGAATACGGCTTGCTCCCTTTGCCGAATACCGATATAATTATCGGTGACATTGATAAACCAAGCTTTGAAATAAGCTTCCTCAGTATTCTCAAAACGAACAATACGGCAATCTTCTATAAAATCGCTGAGAGGAACCTCTATGGTGTCTTTTACGGCTGATAAGTTACATACCATCAGTTTGTTTCCCGAAGTTTCAACAGTGCTGAGACTTCCGTCGTTGGTCTTCATCGCCTTTTGTTTCTGTGTAGAAGGGTTGCAGCCTGAAAAACAGGCCAGTAACAAGGCGGCGGATAGGAGTAAAGGAGTTGTTTTCATGTGTGATAGTATTTAAACGGTTGATAATAAACAAAAATACGAATAGCTCGGAATTACGAACTATTCGTATTTGAATATGTCTCCTCGATTATGTTATATTAACTATTTCAGAACAAACTCCATGCTACCGTCAATCCGGCCATCACGATAGCCACCATGCTCATCAACTTGATCAGGATATTGAGGCTCGGTCCGGAAGTATCTTTGAACGGGTCGCCGACAGTATCGCCAACGACAGTTGCCTTGTGGGCTTCGCTGCCTTTGCCACCGTGATTACCCTCTTCGATATGCTTCTTGGCATTGTCCCAGGCACCACCGGCATTTGCCATGAAGATAGCCAGGACAAACCCCGTGCTCAACCCGCCGATCAACAACCCGATCACTCCGGTTACCCCGAAGATCAGTCCGGTGACGATCGGAGCGATGATAGCCAGCAACGAAGGTACGATCATTTCATGTTGTGCCCCTTTGGTCGAGATTTCCACACAACGCGCATAATCGGGTTCCGCTTTCCCTGTCAGGATACCCGGAATTTCGCGGAACTGACGGCGTACTTCTTCCACCATGTGACCCGCGGCACGTCCTACGGCATTCATTGTCAATCCGCAGAACATAAAAGCCATCATCGAACCCAGGAACATGCCCGACAGCACTTTCGGGTTCATCAGCGTCACGTCATAATAGACCATGAAATCGGAGAAAGAAGCCTTCGATATCTCCATTGTCCGTCCGTCGGCGAATGAAAGGACAGTTTCTCCCAAACGGAGCAAACCTATTTTGATCTCTTCTATATAAGAAGCCAGCAACGCCAGTCCTGTCAGCGCAGCCGAGCCGATGGCAAAGCCTTTACCTGTAGCGGCCGTGGTATTTCCAAGTGAGTCGAGGGCATCGGTACGTTTGCGCACTTCTTTTCCCAAACCTGACATCTCGGCATTTCCCCCGGCATTGTCGGCGATCGGTCCGTACGCATCGGTTGCCAGCGTGATACCCAATGTCGAAAGCATGCCGACAGCGGCAATACCGATTCCGTAAAGTCCCATGCCAGTATTATTGAATTCGAATCCGGAAGCGAAGAGGAATGAACAAATGATGCCGACAACAACTGCCAGTACAGGAATGGCGGTAGACATCATCCCCAACCCCAGTCCCGAGATGATAACGGTTGCCGGTCCGGTCAGACCCGATTCGGATACCCGTTGTGTCGGTTTATACGATTGCGAGGTATAATATTCCGTAGCCTGTCCGATCACGATACCGACCAGCAAGCCGATCACTACCGAGCAACTGATCCAGAACCAGTTGTCTAGTCCCAGCGTATAAAGTATACCGAATGTAGAGAGGGCGATCAGTACGGAGCTGAGGTTCGTTCCTGTCGCCAGCGCTTTCAGCAGTTGACGGATAGAGGCATCTTCCTTCGTCCTGACGGCAAAAATACCGAGGATCGAAAGAACGATCCCGACAGCAGCGATCAGCATCGGTGCGATAACAGCCTTGTATTGCATTTCTATATCTCCGGAAGAGACAAAGGCGGCTGCGCCCAGGGCGGCGGTCGCCAGTATCGATCCGCAATAAGATTCATACAGGTCGGCTCCCATACCGGCAACGTCACCTACGTTGTCGCCTACGTTATCGGCGATGGTGGCTGGGTTACGCGGGTCGTCTTCCGGGATACCGGCTTCCACTTTTCCAACAAGGTCGGCACCAACGTCGGCCGCTTTGGTATAGATTCCGCCACCTACACGGGCAAAGAGAGCTTGTGTGGATGCCCCCATTCCGAAGGTAAGCATGGTGGTGGTGATAATGGTCAGTTTATGAGTCGGGTTCAGTGCTTCATCCGGGATAAAAGCATTCAACAGGACATACCAGAAAGAGATGTCGAGCAGTCCGAGCCCCACAACCACCAGCCCCATGACGGCACCGCTGCGAAAGGCTACCTGCAATCCCTTATTCAGAGATGAACGGGCGGCATTGGCGGTACGGGCGGAGGCATAAGTGGCAGTCTTCATCCCCAGGAATCCCGCCAGCCCTGAGAAAAAACCGCCGGTCAGGAAGGCGATGGGAACCCATTCGTTCTGCACACCGAAACCATAAGCCATTATGGAAAACAGGATAACCAATACAAGGAAGACCGATGCCACTACCTTGTACTGTTGCTTCAGGTACGACATCGCACCTTCACGCACATAAGAAGCGATCTTTGCCATCGTTTCCGTTCCTTCACTCTCTTTCATCATTTGCCGGAAGAAGAACCAGGCAAATACCAGCGCCAGAACCGACGCCACGGGTACAATCCAGAAAATACTAGTTATCATAGTCGTTCGATTTAAAGTGATTCAAGACCTTATTTTGTCTCCCGTAAATGTAACGAAAATAAAGAAGTGGAGAAACTTTTTCGTAAATAATAATGTTTCATTCTAAAAAAAACAGCATATTTGTCACGTTAAAGAGAGAAAACATACAATGACGCAAGAATCGAACCATAAGACTTATAAACTGGGATTGGCCTTAAGCGGAGGAGGCGCGAAAGGTTTTGCACACCTGGGAGTATTCAAATTACTGGAGGAGTGCGGGCTGATGCCGGATGTCATCGTCGGGACGAGTGTCGGGTCGTTGATGGGGACTTTGTTTGCCGACGGTTATTCGGCGGATGAGTTGAAAGAACTCTTTACCGGCCGTGAATTCTCCGAATTCGCACAGCTTCAGCTTCCCAAATCCGGATTGTTTGACAGTAAACGTTTCCGGTATTTTTTGAAACGCCATTTGAGAGCCAAGACATTTGAGGAGCTGAAGATCCCTATGATAGTGGTTGCGACCGATCTCGATAACGGCGAAAGCCATGAGTTTAAGAGCGGGCCTATCGTGGATGCGGTGACTGCTTCGTGCAGTATCCCGATCATTTTCAGCCCGGTGGTCATCAACGGAGTGCATTATGTGGATGGCGGGTTGTTCCATAATTTCCCGGTATCTATTATCCGCGATATGTGCGAGAGAGTGATCGGGGTGAACGTCAGTCCGCTTGTACCCCAAAAATACAAGCAAACGATCTTTCATATTGCAGAGCGTTCCTACCATTATATGTTCCGGGCGAATACGCTGGAAGACCGGGAGATGTGCGACGTGCTGATCGAAGCGGAAGAATTCGGTATGTATAAGACCTTTGATCTGGAGAATGTGGAGCAGATAGCGCGTATCGGTTACGATGCGGCGATCCGGGCATTCGAACTGGTGATACAAGAGAATAAATATGAAACCCTGGTGAAAGCGATTATGGCACGAAAGAACAATATACTCATGCCATAGCTTTGTCCGGCACTCGTCCGGGCAACTTTTACCGATAATTTTTAAAGTGGATAAAGCGATGAAACAAATGGATAAGATGGTCATTTATCAGGTATTTCCCCGTTGGTTCGGAAATTTGAGATCTTCGTTGGTAAAGAACGGCAGTAAGGAAGAAAACGGAGTAGGTAAGTTCTCCGCCTTTTCGTCGATGGCACTGGCTAAGATCAAGGAGTTGGGTACTACGCATATCTGGTATACCGGAGTGATAGAACATGCCACCCAGACTGATTATACCGCTTATCAGATACGTAAGGATCATGCGGACGTGGTGAAAGGTAAAGCCGGTTCGCCTTATGCTATAAAAGATTATTATGATATAGATCCCGACCTGGCTGAAAAGGTACCGAACCGGATGAAAGAGTTTGAAGCGTTGGTGAAACGTACACACGAGGCCGGATTGAAGGTGATCATTGATTTTGTGCCTAACCACGTGGCACGCGAGTATCATTCGGATGCGCGTATGTCGTATGTGGAAGACCTGGGCCAGCATGATAATACGACGAAAGGATTCGACCGCAATAATAATTTCTATTATATCCCCGGATGTCCGTTACACCTCTCATTTGCCGATTCGCATGGTGATTATGACTATAGCGAGTTCCCGGCAAAAGTAACCGGAAATGACTGTTTCAGTCCTTCCCCCGGAAAGAACGATTGGTATGAGACAGTCAAACTCAACTATGGTGTGGATTATGTGAACGGGCGGATCGGTCATTTCGACCCGATTCCGAATACCTGGACGAAGATGCTGGATATCCTGCTGTACTGGGCGGATAAAGGCGTGGACGGTTTTCGTTGCGATATGGCGGAAATGGTGCCTGTGGAATTTTGGAACTGGGTGATTCCGAAGGTGAAAGAAAAACATGATGTGTGCTTTATAGCCGAGGTTTATAACCCGGCGGAGTACCGTAACTATATTTTTAACGGTCATTTTGATTATCTCTATGACAAAGTAGGCTTGTACGATACGGTGCGCGCAGTTATGTGTAACCAGTCTCCGGCAAGTAATATCTCTTACACCTGGCAAGGGTTGGAAGGTATCCAGTCGCATATGCTGAATTTCCTGGAAAACCATGACGAGCAGCGTGTTGCTTCTTATTTCTTTGCAGGCGATGCCCGTCCGGGTATTCCCGGTATGATCGTATCGGCGATGATGAATACGAATCCGGTCATGATCTACAGCGGTCAGGAACTGGGCGAACCGGGCATGGACGAGGAAGGGTTCAGCGGCCGCGACGGTCGTACGACGATATTCGATTACTGGAGCGTCGATAGCTTGCGTAAATGGATCAACGACTGGAAGTTCGACGGCGCCGGATTAACGGCCGAACAGCGTGTCCTGCGCGAAAAGTACGCTAAGATATTGGATGTGGCGAAGACGGAACAGGCGATCACCCAGGGAGCTTTTTTCGACTTGATGTATGCCAATTCGCGGAATCCGTATTTCAATACGCACCGGCAGTATGCCTTTATGCGTAAATTCCGTAATGAAGTCGTATTGATTGTCGTTAATTTCGACAAGAACGAACAGACCGTACGGGTGAAAATTCCTGTTGAAGCCTTTCAAACATTGGGATTTGACGATAACAAAGCGGCTGTACAGACTGATTTGCTGACGGGAGGGACTTGTATCAGTACGTTGACGACGGCTTGTCCGTACCAGCTGGTTCTGCCTGCCTATTCCGGTAGAATACTGCGTTTTACGTATAAATGATAAACATGATATCGAGAGATAAAAAGTAATAGGGGCAGGCACAACTTGCCCTTATTGTTGAAAGTTTTCCGAAGATAAAGGGATTATTGCAAATAAGTTTTGTACTTTTGCACCACAATTCAAATCTATTTACTTAAGATAAATATTCGGAATAATGAGTGCACAAACTCCTTTCTTGGTGTTTTCGGGAACCAACTCCCGGTATCTTGCAGAGAAAATTTGCAATAGTCTTGGTTGTCCTCTGGGACAGATGAACATTCAACATTTTGCTGACGGAGAATTTTCAGTTTCTTATGAAGAGTCTATCCGTGGCCGCGATGTGTTCTTGGTTCAATCGACATTTCCTAATTCGGATAATCTGATGGAATTGCTCCTGATGATTGACGCTGCTAAACGTGCTTCCGCACACTCTGTAATTGCTGTAGTTCCTTATTTTGGTTGGGCCCGTCAGGACAGAAAGGATAAACCCCGTGTATCTATCGGTGCGAAACTTATCGCCGATATGTTGAGCACTGCCGGTATCGATCGTCTGATCACGATGGATTTGCATGCAGACCAGATCCAGGGATTCTTCAATGTTCCTGTCGATCACTTGTATGCTTCTTCTATCTTCCTGGATTATATCAAGGGCGAACTGCCTTTGGATAACTTGTGTATCGCTACTCCTGACGTAGGTGGTACGAAACGCGCCAGCAGCTATTCCAAATATCTGGGATTGCCGATGGTTATCTGTCATAAGTCACGTCTGCGTGCCAATGAAGTGGCTGAAATGCGTATCATCGGTGATGTGGAAGGTCTGGATGTCCTGTTGGTGGACGATATGGTCGATACAGCCGGTACGATTACGAAAGCTGCTAACCTGATGATTGAAAACGGTGCCAAGTCGGTACGTGCGATCGCCAGTCATGCTGTCATGTCTGATCCGGCTTCTACTCGTGTAGACCAGTCTGCATTGACAGAAATGATCTTTACCGATTCTATCCCTTACGCAAAAAAATGTGAGAAGGTGAAAGTTTTGTCTGTTGCCGATATGTTTGCCGAAGCGATCCGTCGTGTTTGCAGTGGCGAATCTATCAGTTCTTTATATGCTATTTAATTAGCGGGATTAATGATATAAAAAGGCTGCCGTCTGTTGATGGTAGCCTTTTTTATTGTTTGATCTTTGGGGTTATCCGATGTAACCTTTCAAGGCGTTTACGTAATTCTCGAATGCCTGCCGTCCTGTAGGTGTTATCCGGCAGGTCGTACGGGGTTTCTTTCCGACAAAGCTCTTTTCTACTTCTATATAACCGGCTTCGCTCAGTTTGTCTATCTGCACACTCAGGTTCCCCGCTGTAGCCTGTGTCTTTTCTTTCAGATAGACGAATTCAGCCTCCTCGACCGAAAGGAGGATGGACATCACGGCAAGCCGTAATTGTGAATGAAGTAACGGATCTAGTTCTTTAAACATTGTTTTCTGGCTTTATTGTTGACGATATGTCCGGGAATAATCATCATAAACACGAACGATAGACCGAAGTAAAGATACCATAAAGTTGTCGCTTTTTCGCCAATCATCAGTATGGTGAGCATATAGATTGCAATAATAAAGGCAATCAGCGGTGCATAAGTCATCCAGCGCTCCTGTATGATAATGCCGGTAATGGAAATGCCGATACCGCAATAAATCAAAGAGAGCGGCAACATCAGAATAAAGTCGATATACCGGGCGAAACTAAATTCGATGATACCGATCGTCAGAAAAGTAACGATGAACATCCAGCCCATTACCTGCCATACCTGAGAAATGACTTTGTCGGTATAAGTCACGACTCTGGGCGGTTTCTGTCTTTGTCTGTAAGACATTATCGGCCACATGACGAACATCAGCATCCAGCCCCAACTCCATATAAAGCTGTGTGTGAGGTTGACCAAAGCAAATAAGATGATTGAGAGGGCAGTTGTGAAATAGCCCCAGATCAGCATGTAATTCCCTTGCCCGATCTCCATGTTTTTCTTACTGGAACTAATCATTTGGGTGATGAGTGCCAGACTCTCTTTTTCGTTTAATGTTCTTTCTTCCATGATTTTATTTATTTTTTATTTCGTTCTTAATATGTTTGTCCAAAGATAATGTCATTGTTTTTAACAGTCAATCATTCCGGTTTATTTTTCGTTTAGCCGGTTTCTTTCCGAGTCGGAACTTCGCTCAACCGTTTTCTTTTTGATCTTCTGGCCGCTGTTGAAGTTCCAGGTCAGGGAGACTTTGAATGTACGTCCCAGGCTGCCGCTTTCGTAATGACTCCGTGTCGTATATGCTTCGATATGGCTCACGAATTTATTGTAGCGGTTGAAGATGTTGTTGACCGATGCTGTTAACAGGAAACGGTTGCCAGCGAACTTTTTCCGTGCAGAGAGGCTGAAAACATGGCGTGGGGCGACTTCGCTGTTTCCTGAATACAGGCGGGTCGTTCCGTTGTACTGGGCTTCAAGCGTGATCTCTTCCGGAAACCTGAAAGTGGTGATTACGTTTGTGAAAGCCAGGTAATGATGTGCGAAGACAGCTTTTTCCGTCATGCGGATATCTTGCTTTACGCCTACGAAATTGGCTGTCAGATCGAGCCACTGGGTTGGCTGTAGCGGAATGTTGGCTGCGACAAACCAATGTTTTTCGGTGTGGTGATTCTCATAGGTGATGTAGGATACGTCCGGATCGGTTGCGTCCTGTTTACAGAATTCGCGGATCAGGTCGTGATGCAGGTTACCGCCGACAGTCAGTGTATAACGGTAGTTGTAGACTACAGTGGCACTGAAACGGTTGATATACGTCGGTCTCAGATAAGGATTACCGATGTTATAGCTGTAATCGGATGTTTGAAGGCGGTTCGGATTCAGGGTGTAGAATGCCGGGCGTTCGATATTGCGGGCATATTGTCCGACAAGCATCCATGTTTTCAGGTTGTTGAACGCGTATGTGATATTCAGGTTCGGGAAAAGGTCGAAATAATCGCGGTCGATGCGGTCACTTTTATTGGATGTCCGGGTATATTCTCCTCTTACGCCTGCGATGAACGACCAGCGGTTGACATCGGCAGAAAAGGAAGCATATGCACCGAAGATATTCTCTTTATATTTGAGCGCATATCCGTATCCCGGGTTTACGTTCCAGTGTTGGTTTTCCGACAAGCCTTCGTAGCATGCGTTATCGTCCATGAATGTATAGGTGTACTTCAGGCCAGTGTTCAGTGATATTCCCTTTTTGAGATGCTTCCTGAGCGAGATGTCCGAAGTAACGATCTGGTAGGTTGCATCCGAGTTGCTTCTGTATGTACTGTCTTTATTCCATTCTTTCTGTATGGTGTAATAGTCGTTCTTTCCGGTCGACTTTTTATTGGCGTAATCCGCGATCAGTTTAAGGGTGGAACCTTTATTGTCGAGTTTATGCAGGTAGTTTGCCGTGGCGGATAACGTATTATAGTCGTCTTTTTGATAATAATCTCCCGTACTGTTCAAGAGGAAACCTTGTTTCGTTAATTCCGTTTCGCTATAAGAACTGCTTTTGGAAACTTGTCCGATATATTCTATTTCTGCGCCGATACTGTTGAGTGTGTCGATTTCAAAAATGGAACTGATACGTCCGGTTCCGTAGTTCGAACGGGTATCGAATTCGGAAAAGCTCGAAAAAAGGTCGTTATCGTTTGTATATTCTCTGGAGGAAGTCATTTCACTGTTGTTTTTAGGAGTGAAAGAACCGGATGCTGCTGCATTTACCGTCCATTTCCCCATACGGGCGTTCAATGCCGCGGAAGGCAGATAACGGTTTAGGGAAGATGATAAAGTCGTTCCCATCGTTATATTACCCTGTACGCCGTTGTTCTGTCGCTGTCGGAGTGTGATCGAAATGATCCCGCCACGGGAACTGGCTTCATATTCTGCCCCGGCAATGGGAATGACCTCTATCCGTTTGATCTCTTCCGATTTCAGGGAACGTAAGTAGGAGAGGAGTTCTTCGCCGGTGAGTTTGATCTCCCGGTTGTCGACAAATACTTTTGTGCCCTGCGCACCATTGACGGAGATGTTTTCGTCCGTCAACCATACACCGGGAGCCTGCGAAAGTAACTCGGTTCCGTTTTTTACCGCTGGAAGGGGAAACGGATAATATGAAGCGGTCGGCTTTCCGTTCTATGTTTTTAGCTTGTACCACGACCTCTTTCAGGGCATAGGAGGATCGTTTCAGTGAAAAGGTATCGGGGTGGGAGAGCGGTAACCGGACAGTTTTCCAAACCGAATCGTATCCGAGACATTGGGTGACGACGGTATAAGTTCCGTTTTCTACTTCCAGTTTGAAGTCACCTTCATCATTGGTCGTAACTCCGGCTTTCTGTATATCATCTTTCAGCAGAACAATGGTGGCATATTCAATCCTTTTTCCCGGTTCATCCGTTATATGTCCGGAGTAAACCGTCATTCCTGCCGGCTTTTGGGCTATGCCCGAAAAGCTGGCAGCGAAAATGAACAGGAGGAACGAGGTACTTTTCATGGTATTATTCGCTTGAAGGATAATATAATTTAAGCTTGACTGTCTCTTCTTCTTTTTGTGTTTTGCAATTTTTCATGACATACCCTTCGGCCGGTTTATGGTCGTCTGTGAAATCCATTTTATGATTGCCGTTCTCATCGTGGAAGACCGAGAGGTCGAACTGTTCCCATTCTACGTTTTCGAGCGTGACGGTGGCTTCTCCTTTTTCAGGTTTAGCCATACCGTATACAGGTTTGCTTTCTTTTCCTGACTGGGCCATGACGAGGATCATGCCGTTATCTCCCCGGATATTACTGATTTTTACTGTAATGGTCCGCGACCAGGCCATGCTGCCGGTAAAAAACGTTGCCATGATAATTAGTAATATTGTCTGTTTCATTTTTCTTCCTCCTCTTCTTTAATCATATAATGACTAGCGATCTCTAATCCCAGATTGATGCCCCAACCGGCTATTACCCACAAAACCCACCAGTAATATGGACTTGTGACATAATTAACTACTGCCAAAAAGCTGCATATAACGATATAGCGGAGGATATTCATTTTCAGCTGTGCTGGAAATGAATTGTTTTTCTTGTTTGAGTTTACTGTTGCTTCCATTGTTGTTCTCTCTTTAATTGTTATTTGTAAACAGGTTTATATTATAAACCATAGGTGGATTAAAAAAGTGCAAGGAGCTGCGCATTTCTCACTTACACACCGCAAATATAAAATGGTTTATAATATAAACCAAATGAAATAGGAAAAAAATAGACTGATCTGGAATAAATTTATTTTTCTATCCTATCTGATGTAGATTACATGTGTCCTGTCCTGAAATAAGTTGACAGTCTTGAAAAAAATAAGTTTCAAAAAG
>OMGR01001156.1_pt1 | contig 11748 bp, 10 predicted proteins | sample 1646061 | NCBI WGS metagenome assembly OMGR01 (sample SAMN05578583, study PRJEB25193) | human gut metagenome | biome: Human Microbiome; feature: human-associated habitat; material: feces | host: Homo sapiens | place: USA:Birmingham | reverse complement strand
CGCCCTGTTGCGCCCGTCAATATGGCTCGGCTCACGTTTTGCCATACCGATGATGCATGCTTTCATCACTCTGAAGAAAGCCTGTTCCAATGTCTTGTGAAAATAGGGAAGGGTTTCGGCGAAACGTTCCGGATTGAACCCCATGTCATTCAACGCCTGTTCCAGTTTCCTGGCCGTCTTGTATTCACGGCTTTCCTCCAGTCGTTCCGGAATGTCGCCGAAACGGGCTGTATGCAACTGGCGTTCCAGCTCGGTTACGGTTACTGAAAGTAGTAGTTGGATGGCGGCGACATTGCCGATTCCGAATTTCTGACCGTCGGTTGTGTGGAACTCGATTATGTCCACAGTACCGTTTTCCTGCATTCTCTTGTAGTGGGCAAGATTCTCGCCCAACATTTTTGCTTTTTGATTGTCCATAATCTTATTTTTTGAATTGGTATCTGATTCGTTCTTGTGTAGTTGTTTTCAGTCAATCCAGAATGTGCCGCAATGCGGACATTTGGTTCCACATGGGAAACTGTTTATATAATAGGTGTTCTTGTGGCGCTTATGGTTCATGTCTCCCAAGGTGCATCCGCCTTCCCGGAATCTTTTTTCATAAAGGGCTTCCTGTTTCTGATGCTCGCTCATGCGGCTTTTCCGCATGGTGGACTTCAACGGCTTCATTCCGGTTTTCCACCAGGTGGAATCACACCAGCTGTTCAGCATCCCGCAGATTTCATTGGCATAGGAATAATGCACTTGGGAGTCCGTAAAGAGGTTGTCCCTGCAAAACGGGAGGGTGATGTCCGTTGGCAGCCTGACATGGTATCCTGCACCGTTGCGGCTGTCCGCAATGGCAACGATGACATCTCCGTAGAACCGGATGCGCTTGAAATCATTTCCGGTATCTCCCGTGAGCAGTCTGGAGAATATGGCATTGAAATAGATGCGGAGCTCGCCTCCGTATGGGGCATTGGCCAGAAGCTCATGAAGCTCATCGGCAAACTGCCCTTTCTTCAGCTTGAGCGCCCGCCTGATTTTACGGAGGGAGATGGCTTCGGACTCTTTGCGTGCGTTACTTCCGTACACGTATCCTTCTATCTCCACTCCCAGGGAATAGAACATGTTGGTGACAGCGGAGTTGTCTATCAGCTCATCTGTCGGATCGATGCTGTTCCGTTCGTAAAGCAGGTCTTTTATGCCTTCTTCATTTCGGGCATATTCGTCGGCTTTTCCGTCCGCTTCCATGGCTTTCCTTATATCTGCAAGATACCCTTGCAGGTTGTCGTGCTCCTGTTCGGCATACCATTCCCAGACCTGTTCTTCCAATGGATGGAGGCTGTTCCGTCGGATGCACCGTTCCTGCAAGTCCTCATGGTTGTCCAGATTCTCATTGTAGTCCACATAGTAGAGGCTGACATATCGGGGGACATAGTCTTTCCAGGATTTCGGGGGCATATTCAGACTGCTTTCCGTCCGGTGACCACCTGATGATTGTGGATGGTTTTCTGTCAAAATTGTTGTGTTCATTTGTCTATTCGAATTATTGTCCGGCAAGGGTGTTGACTGTACGCATTTGGGAAAGTTGCAGTTTCACCACCTTTATTTTTTCAATCAGTTCATTCTCTCTTCGGAATGACGGGGTACATTTTGTACGCCGCATCCCGGCTCCCCAGGGGATTTTGTCACACGCCTTTCTCAGGCGTGCCCTTTCGGTGTCCAGGGCGGACTCCAGACGTGCAAGTTTGCGTTGCAACGATTCTTCGGTCATTGTTTTCATGATTCCATCATTTTTTTGAGATATGGCGACTCCCATTATCGGGCTGTCGCCATACCGGGTTGATTATTCAATTTACATTTCCGCCTTTTCTCTTCTGATATTGCGTAAGGCGTATAGCAGGTACAGGAACAAGTCCCTGTCATAAATCCGGAAGAAGAACGGCTCTTGCGTTTCCTTGACCGTTCCGGTAAATGATACGGACTCCCGGTTCATGGGGAACTGGAGAAGTTTTCCGTTTGCCAGCAGGGTGTGCCTTCGTTTTTTTGCCTCTTCCAGAAATATTTCCATATCATCCCGCCTCTTGTGTGCGGAGAAATAGAGGAAATGATGGCGGCGCAGGCTGAGCAGGATTTCCGCCATGTTTTTTCTTGCGTTTCGGATATCCGGCTCCTCATCCGGACCGGTGACCAGGTTGCAGATGAATTTTTTCTCTCCGTCCGTATCAGTGAAGAAATAGGGTGTGAGAAGATACCGCCTGTTTGTTTTGCCGGTAATGGCACAGGCCGGCCCTTTGGTGACACCGCCTCTGAAAGTGAGGCTCCGGTAATGTCCCTCCATCTGCCTTTCCAGTTCTTTTCTGGGTGTGGTGACGGAACGCAGTCCGGTGAAATAACGTCCTTCCACATGAAAACAGAATGTGTACAGGTCTCTGAAGCAGGGCTCGCCGATGAAAAAGAAATTTCTGGTATGTCGGACGGGCGGCAGCATATCCATGTTCTCATAGTATTGGCTTTCTGTTATTTCCTTGAACGGAAGGCACTTGGATTTCAAGTGGATACGGAACATCTTGTCTGCCGTGTTCCTTGAGACGGTGACAAGCCGGGGATTGTCCTCTCCGGCTCTCAGCTCTTCCAGCGTCTTGTGGGTATAATCGCAGTGTATGCCGTCCGACATGGAGGTAAGGAAGCTCCCGTCGAAACGGTACGGGTCGATGACGAATCCGGGTCTTGCATTTTTCATGGCTCAGATGTTTTGAAGGTTCAACACTCTCTTGGCGGCACTGAGTGCATTGGGGGTAAGTTGCCGTTGCCATGCCTTGTTTTTGGGTGACCAGCGGAATCCGGCGGATTTCAGTTCCTTGCGTCTGCTGTCTTCGGGAATTCTGTCAAACAGGATTTGAAGGCGGTCTTCCCCATAGTTCCATACAAGTGTTCCGCCCTCGAACGGCACTTCCTTGCTTTCCTGACTTTGCACCGCTTTCAACTTTTCGCGCATCCGTTCCGCAAGTTCCGGCAATTGGAAGAATTTGTTTCTTTGGGTGATGACGGGTTTCTTCACCCTTGCGTTATATTCGGAAATGAAGTCCACCGCTCTGCGGACGATTTCCACTTCCCCGTGATTGGCAAGGGTGGAGACCTTGTTCAGGATGCTGCTGACGAACAGGGCACGGCTGTAGCCCCGGCATTGTCCGGTATCAATCCCGTGGATGGTGTCGGCGCTGCTCCTGATGTCGCGTTTGAGCGTCTGCCATGCCTTTTCCCGCTTCTCTTCCTCCGGTCTGGCGGTTTCCTGTTTCCGTTTGACGGATGCAAGGACCTTTTGCCGCCAATCGCGGAATTCCTCGTAGCGGTTCCGGTAGCTTTTGTTCATTTTTTCCTGCCTGCGGTAATCAAATCCGCCCCGTCCCGTCACCATCGGGTTGGCGCAGCGCGAGAGGGCCGAGAACTGGGCGGACAGCTTTTGCCGGTAGGCGGTGATATAGGTTTCCCGTTCCCCTTCCGGCATGAGTTGCAGGTCATTGTGCAGCTCCTCCCCGTAAACCATGATGTCCGTTTCTCCGCGAATCTCCGGATTGAAGGAACTCCAGGCGTATGCGTCGCAGGCCTGTTTCCACATATCCTCCAGATAGCCCGGATGTTTGAATGCTACGGCTTCCCAGTCTTTGAAATTGCTGGAATGCAATTCATTCCGGTCTTCCGGATTTCCGTACAGATGTACAAAGTGGTGCATTCCGTGATGCTCCTTTCTGAAATGGAACGGTACGGGAGGATGGTCCGTACCCTTTTCCCGGACCATCGTGACCCGGTGTGCGTTCTTTACGGTAAGGTCCGTTACTTGTTCTTCCCGGACCTTTGTTGCTGTCGTTTCAGTCATAACCATTGCTTTTTTGATGTCAGCTGTAAATCATTTCGTCCAGTTCTTCGTCCGGCAGTGTGCGGATTTCCTCTTCCGTGCAATAGCAGGCTATGCTCTCGTCCAGTTCGAAAGCTGCCGGGTCGAGGCTTTTGATGCCATCCAGCAGTTCCTGTTCCAGCCTTTCTACGGAAACCGTATAGTTCCCGTCTTTGCCTTGTACTTCCCGTGCCGGATAACTCTTTTCCCGATAGACCAGCGTGGTGATTGCAGGATTCGTATTTTCCTGTCCTGTTCGTACTTTGGTTACTGTCATCTTGTTCATACTACTGTTTTAAAGTTAGACACGACCGGCTCCGTGGAGCCAGTGTTTCGGTTTCTTACTTGCCGGGCAGCCCTTTGCCTTGATTGTGCAAGGCTTGGCAAAAGAAAATACCGGAGCGAAGCGAGGATGATTTTCTTTTAGCCAACCAGCCCCTGAAAGGGGCCGCCTTGCGCAATCAGAGAGGCAAAGGGTTATCTTTGCGGGTAAGAAAATGAAAGAATGGCAGGTGTTTATGGATTTTCGGATACAAAAAAAGCCATCCTTGCGGGGACGGCTTTAATGGTGTGTTGTACGTCTATTGTGCCATACGTTCCTTTACATTGTTCATGGCTTCTTTCAGGCTGCTGTTCATGACCCGTGCGTAATGTTGGGTCATGCGTGTGGAGGCATGCCCGAGCATGACGGACACATCCTGCAAGGGAACGTTGTTGGCGAGCGTGACGGTGGTCCCGAAAGTATGGCGGGCCACATGCGTGGTCAGATTTTTCTTTATGCCGCAGAAATCGGCGATTTCCTTGAGGTAGCTGTTCATTTTCTGGTTGCATAAGACAGGCAGGCAGCATCCTTTCTTTATGCAGACCGGGTGTTCCCTGTATTTTTCCAATATGGCCAGGGGAACGGGCAGCAGCGGGATGTTGCTGATGGAAGACGCTTTTCTGCGGCGCTCCAGCTTGACCCTTCCCTTCCTTATCCACCAGTCCCCGAGATTGTCCTGCACCAGATTCTCATTGTTCAGGCCGGCTACATCGGAGAACGCCAGGCCGGTGAAGCAGGCAAAGACAAAGATATCCCTGACCAGTTCAAGCCGGGGAACCGCGAATTTTTTCTTTATGACGGCCTGTAGCTCGTCGTAGGTCAGGAATACCGGATCGGTCTCGTCCTGCTCCATCTTATAACCGTAAAAGGGATTCTTACGCATCCATTCCTTTGCCAATGCCATATTGGTGAATTTCTTGAAGCATTTCATGTAGCGGACTATCGTGTTCCGGCACAAGCCTCCTTCCGTTTTCAGGTAGATGTCGAACGCACGGATGAACTCCGGTGTCAATTCGTGGAAGGTGATGTCCTCCTTGCCATAATAGGAGGGGATAAGCTGCCGCAATTTCTTCACCACATTCTTATATCGGTTAATGGTGACAGGGGAATAGTCTATATTCACCAGGCTTTCCATTTCCTCGATGCCTTCCTGCATGGTGCCGAGCAGCGTACGCATTCCGGTATCTTTTCCGAAAACTCGTTTCAGGATTAGTTTCGGGGTAATCAGAGCCTGTTCCAATACCAGTTCCTTGTGTTTCTCAAGGGCACGGGCATGTAATTCCGCAATATAGGTGTTCAATGCGACGGATGCCCTGTCCCTGCCTTTGCTGCATCCTTTGGCCGCGTTCCATAAGTTCAGAGGCACGCTTCTTTGGATACGTGCGTCGTCATAGTCTCCGTTGATGGTTATCCGCATCAGTACGGGCGCCTCACCGTTTTTCAACAATTTCGTTTTGAGCACGAAAAAAAGAATGTTCATTGTTCCTTGTTTCATCACTTTTGTTTTTTAGAAGTGTTACATCCAATTGTTTCGTCAAAACCGGATGGCATGAGGAGGTGAGACGAAGTGTTAAATTCGGTGGCTTTTTTGAGCGGCTTGTGGAAAAGCCATAGAAAAGCCATAAAAATCCCATTTTCCCAGGTTCGAATTGCCTTTGGTATCCCGGGTTCGATTCCTTTTTTTCATTCTGATGGGACATTCCGTAGTTTTAAACTTCTTTCACAATTTCAAGCTCATTCGGCCATGTGTGCAAAATTACTTTTTTACACCGGAGATTGATGTTGACAAATGGTTGAAAAACAATGAAATATGGTGCGTGTTTATGGCTTTTTTCAAAGCCTTAAAAAAAGCCACTGAATTGGCAAAATCCAACTTCACAAATATGTAATGAAATGCGTAGCGAGGGTAAAAAAAGAACCCTTGAACTATCTCTAATTCAAGGGTTTTCTAAAAGTGAAAGCTTTTTTGGTGGTGCCACCAGGAATCGAACCGGGGACACAAGGATTTTCAGTCCTTTGCTCTACCAACTGAGCTATGGCACCATTTTTATCTCTTTTGCGGTTGCAAAGGTAATGAAAGTTTTGGACTATGCAAGAGGTTAGGAAATAAAAAACGCTGATAATTCTCTATATAGTTAATTATCAGCGTATATTTTTTTAGAGGAGTATGGAATAAATCCGTTATTTATGCCTTCTTCTTTTATTTTATTCTTGAGGTTTTGTCATTTTCGGATTTCTATTTGATATCCTCTTTTCCCCGGTTTTGGGGCATTTTGTCTATTCAACCTCTTCCTGCTGTGCGGCAGATTCCTCTTTAAGCGGATTCCAGCCCTGTGCCTTCAGTTCAAATTCCTGTCCGTCGCGGCTGATGAGGGCACAACCCAGTTCCGGTTTAGTGATATGACCTATCAGCTTAATGCCTTCCATTTCGGAAATCTTTTCATGGTCGGCAATGGGCACGGTGAACAGCAGTTCGTAATCCTCGCCGCCGTTGAGGGCGCAAGTCGTCAGGTTCATGTTGAACTCCTCTGCCATGACGGCCGTTTGGTAGTCGATGGGAATATGCTCCTCATAGATGCGGCAACCGACCTTGCTTTGCGTGCAGATATGCAGTAATTCCGAGGATAGGCCGTCGGAAACATCCATCATGGAAGTAGGCTGAATACCTTCTTTAGCCAACTTCTGAATAATGTCGCGGCGGGCTTCCGGTTTCAGTTGCCGTTCCAGCAGATACTCTTTGCCAGCGAAATCAGGTTGTAAATCTTTGTCACCCCCTTTAAGGACGCTCTTCTCACGTTCCAGCAGTTGCAAGCCCATATAGGCTGCACCTAAGTCGCCGGAAACACAGATAAGGTCAGTCTCTTTGGCGCCGTTGCGATAAACGACCTTTCCTTTCTCACCTTCACCGATACAAGTGATGCTGATTGTGAGTCCCGTATAGGAAGAAGAGGTATCACCGCCTACAATATCCACTCCGTATTCCTCACAGGCAAGGCGGATGCCGGCATACAACTCTTCCATATCCTCTACGCTGAAACGTTTGGACAGTCCCAACGAAACGGTGATTTGCCGGGGTGTACCGTTCATGGCATATATATCGGAAAAATTTACTATGGCCGATTTATATCCCAAATGTTTCAAAGGTACATACGTCAAATCGAAATGTACGCCTTCCAGTAACAAATCGGTGGTTACCAGCACTTCTTTGTCCGCCGGGTAGGAGAGGACGGCGGCATCATCCCCGATGCCGTACCGGCTTGATTCGTTTTTTAATTCGATACTCTCGGTCAGGTGGCGGATGAGGCCGAACTCACCGAGAGTTGCTATTTCTGTTCTCATCTTAATTAGTTGAAAGGTTAAAGTTGATAGTTAAAAGCGAATAGTTACCGCGTACTTACACTGCACGGCAACTTTCAACTCCCGACTATCAACTTTCAACCATTTATTTACTTACGCTCTGTTAATCAACTCCCTCATAATCTCCGTCATCTTCGGCTGTGCGGCATCCGCAGCTTTCTGCACTTCTTCGTGGGAAACCTCTACAATCTTGCCTTCCACGCCTAAGTCCGTGATAACCGATACGCCGAACACTTTGATACCACAGTGGTTCGCTACGATTACTTCGGGAACGGTAGACATACCTACCGCATCCGCACCCAGGATACGGAACATCTTGTATTCCGCCGGAGTTTCAAACGTAGGCCCTTGCGTGCCGATGTACACACCATGCTGCACCTTGATACCCTTTTCAGCGGCAATTGCATCCGCCTTGCGGATAAGCTCTTTATCGTACGCCTCGCTCATGTCCGGGAAGCGCGGGCCATACGGAATATTCCTGCCGTGCAGCGGATGTTCGGGGAAGAAATTGATGTGATCGGTGATAATCATCAGGTCGCCGATTTCAAAATCGGGATTCGTACCGCCGCTGGCATTAGAAACAAACAAGGTCTTGATACCCAGTTCCCGCATTACACGTACCGGGAAGGTCACTTCCTTCATGGAATATCCCTCATAGAAGTGGAAGCGTCCTTGCATGGCCATAATATCCTTATTACCCAGCTTGCCGAAAATCAGTTTGCCGCTGTGTCCCTCTACCGTAGAAACGGGGAAGTTGGGAATATCCTCATACTTTATTTCATACTTCTCGGTAATCTCACCTGCAAGGCTGCCAAGTCCGGTTCCGAGGATAATTGCTGTCTCAGGATGCGTGTGCATCTTACCTTTCAGATAAGCTGCGGTTTCTTGAATACGTTCTAACATAGCCAATAATGTTTTGGTTAAATATATATTGTTGATTTTGTAAAAACTCTATTTCGATGGGAAGCACATAAATGTACGGCTTCAGCGTTTCGTTCAGGTTGGGATGGTTCTTCAGTCGGGTAGCATCTTTCTCTGTCGTGATAATCAGCCTTTTGTTTCCCTTCAACTGGTTAAATTGTTTCTCGATGAGCAGCAAGTCTTTCTCGCCGAAGTCATGGTGGTCGCCGAACTCCAGCAGGCTGACGCTGGAGGTGTAGGACTTCACTTCTTCCACCAGTGGGGCGGGAGAGGCGATGCCCGTAACGAGTAGCACCTGTTCGTCTCCGGTGCAGGTAATTCTGCCTTTTGCCTTTTCGGGGAACAGTGGCATCAGCGAGCCATAGCGGAATCTGGAGAAATACAGTTGCTGGTACGGATACAGATTCAACCTCTTGGTGATGATGTTGAAATCTATCGGCTTGATATCATCCGGACACTTTGTTACAATGACTATCTGGGCGCGGTTTTTCCCGCAGGCGGGTTCGCGCAGTCTTCCGGCAGGCAACAGGGCGTCGTCACACAGCAACCGGTGGTAGTCGGTCAGCAGGATATTCATTCCTGCCTTTACATGGCGATGCTGGAAGGCATCGTCCAGTAACACTGCATCCACGGCAGGATTCTTCAATGTAAGCAACTGCTCGATGCCGTGACAGCGGTTTTCATCTACCGCTACCCGTATATCCGGAAACTTGCTCTTTATCTGATAGGGTTCGTCGCCGATTTTCTGTACGCTGCTTTCGGCGGTTGCCAGTATGTAACCTTTGCTCTTCCGTTTGTATCCGCGGCTCAGTGTAGCTACGTTTATACCTTCATTCTGCAATAACTTTATCAGATACTCCGTATGCGGCGTTTTGCCCGTTCCACCTACGGCGATGTTGCCTACACATATCACAGGAACGTCAAAACTCCTTGATCGGAGCCAGCCCCAGTCAAAGAGTTTGTTTCGCAAGCACACCCCTGCCCCGTAGAGCCAGGACAAGGGATATAGCCAATGATGTATTTTTACGGATGCATCTTTCATTTAAATTTATTGTATGTTCAGTTCAAACGGTACGCGTGCCTGTATGCGGTCTATCTTGTCAAAGTTCTCGATGATGCTGAACTGACGGTACATATCGCTCATTTTGCCGTTCAGCATGCGCCCCTTGATATAATTTCCGGGATTCGTATTCATCAGGCTTTCCAGGAAACCCTCTTTCTTGGGATAACTCATTACGGTGTAAGCGTCTACACCTGCTTTTGCAATGGCAATCTCCAACGCCTTGTCCAGGCCGCCCAATTCGTCCACCAGTCCCAGTTCTTTGGCGGTGCTTCCGGTCCATACACGGCCTTGCGCTATCTTGTCCAGTTCTTCCATACTGATGCCGCGTCCGTCGGAGCAGCGGGTCAGGAAGAGTTCGTAGCCGTTGTTGACGTACATCTGCATCAATCCCTTTTCACCGTCGTTCATGGGGCGGGTCAGGTTGCCGAAGTCGGCATACGGGTTGGTCTTTACTACGTCGAAGCTCACACCCAGTTTCTCCGTCAGCCCTTTGGCGTTGGGCATCATTCCGAAGATACCGATAGAGCCGGTCAGTGTGGTAGGTTCGGCAACGATGGTATCGGCATTGCAGGAGATGTAGTAACCGCCCGATGCGGCATAATCGCCCATGGATACGATTACCGGTTTCTCCTTTTTCAGTTGGTTTACGGCGTACCATATCTGTTCGGAACCGTATGCGCTGCCGCCCGGAGAGTTCACACGCAGCACTACGGCTTTTACATTTTCATTATCTTTCAGCTTACGCAGGTCTTTGATAACCTTTTCGGAGTTGATACCCTCGTCGGTAGAGGCGGACGAACCGCCGTCAATCTCACCATACGCATAATATACGGCAATTACGTTTCCGCTCTTGTCTCTGGGCACGTTCTTTTTCACGTTTATCATGTCCTGAATGCCCAGTATAGGCATGTTGTCGTCCTTGTCGATGCCTGCCAGGTTTTTCAGGTAGTCGCGCACATCATTCTTATATATTAAGGTGTCCACCAGTCCGTTCTTCACGCTTTCCTCTGCGGGGTAAAACATCAGCATGCGGTCGGCTTCCTTGTTCAAAGCCTCTACGGACAGGTTGCGCGATTCGGCAACGGCACTCGTAATCTGTCCCCAGATGGACGACAGGTATACATTTATCTGCTCGCGGTTGGCTGCACTCATTTCGGTGGAGATAAACGGTTCTACTGCCGATTTGTATGTACCCACCTTAAACACCTGCATCTCCACGCCCACTTTCTCCAATAAATCCTTGAAGAACATAGGAGTAGCTGCCAGTCCCCGCCATTCGAGCATACCTTGCGGGTTCAGCAGGACTTTATCGGCCACGCTGGACAGGTAGTATAACCCCTGCGTATAGGCATCACCGTAGGCCACGACAAACTTACCCGATTCCTTGAAGTCTTTCAGAGCATTGCGAATCTCTTCCAGCGAGGCGAACCCCGCTCCCAGTGAAGTAGCCTGAATATAAATACCTTTGATATCCTCGTTCTCTTTCGCTTTCTTGATAGAAGAGAGAATATCGTCCAGACCGTATGTCTTGTAATCATCCTTCATAATAAGGTCCAGTGGGTTTTCCTGGCTGCGTTCGGCCAGTGTACCGTTCAAGTCCAGCATCATGACGGAGTTCTTACGTACTTGCGTTTCCGATTCCGAGGATGAAACCATACTGAAAACTACGAGAATACTGATGAAAAACAACACAACGCTCGATATAATGATACCGGTTACGGTGGCGAGCGTAAATTTCAAGAAATCTTTCATTGTCTTATTGTTTTTGGGTATGCTAACTTTTCAAGCTAACAAAGATAAATAATTAGGTTGATATTTTCCCTATCTGTCGCATGAATTTTCAGTTTGTCACATGGGGGGCTTTTATTCTGCATTTTTACCGGGGGATATAAATAAAAAGAGCCTGCCGCTTTTTTTGTGCGACAGACCCCTTTATGCAGTGAATGCAGTGAAGAATTCTTTCTCCTTATATTTAAGAGAGAGAATTCTTTGTTATAGGTTTCTCGCTTTCCGCTTCAACAAATGAGATAAGAATATCTTTTACTTTTTCTTTTCCCCCGATAGGTTCTATTGTCTTTCTTTCTATAACGACCTGATACGTTTTATTAAATGCAATATTATAAGCCATTTGTCGCCTTGTCTCATCCAAAAAACCGATAGATTTAAAGTCATCTCCTTCAGCCGATTCAAAGGCATAGTTTCCTGTTCTGA
>OMGR01001151.1_pt1 | contig 11826 bp, 7 predicted proteins | sample 1646061 | NCBI WGS metagenome assembly OMGR01 (sample SAMN05578583, study PRJEB25193) | human gut metagenome | biome: Human Microbiome; feature: human-associated habitat; material: feces | host: Homo sapiens | place: USA:Birmingham | reverse complement strand
ATATTATTAATAATGACTATGTACTCATTACACTTTATGTAGATAACAAAACTCCGCTTTCTTCACCGGTGAAGATTATGGAGAATGGTACGGAACGTACTTTGCGTACGGTGGGCGATAAGTGGAGTTATTTGCAGCGTGTAAAGTTCGGTGCAAATGCGCAGCCTTTCTATGTGTTGATTGACAATGAAGGCAAACCGCTCAATAAGTCATATTCGTATGATGAGAGTATTCCGAAGTACATTGAGTTCTTGCAGACCGGATTGGAGAACTACAAAAAAGAGAAATGATAAATTAAATTGGAAAAAGGATGCTGTATAAGCGTCCTTTTTTCATAATCCGTTTTTTATTTATGAAACACATTATCGACATTGACACTTGGGAACGTCGTGACAATTACGGCTTTTTCCGAACGTTTTTAAATTCATGGTATTCGGTGACTACCGAGATAGACTGTACGGAGGCCAGTGCTGCTGCAAAACAGTCCGGACACTCTTTTTTTCTTTATTACCTGTATGCGGTTCTCCGTTCAGCCAACGAGGTGGACGAACTCCGTTACCGTACAGACAAGAACGGACAGGTCGTTTTTCATGATCGGGTGGACATTATTTCTCCGATAGCTGTTCCGGGAAAGACTTTTTATACGGTTCGTATTCCTTATCATGAAGACTTCAAACATTTTTATGCCGAGGCCTATGCACTGATTACAAACATCCCTGAGGACGGAGACCCTTATAACGCTGAAAGGGTATTGATGCAACAAGGTGATTACGATGTGGTGCATTTGAGTGCGGTGCCCAAGATGTATTTCACTTCAACTACTTATACCGTTGCCGAAGCCGGTAACGGCTGCAGCCATCCGTTGATGACTACCGGTAAAGTGGTGTCCCGCGGAGAGCGTCTGGTCTTTCCGCTTTCCATATATGTGAATCATGCTTTTGTAGATGGGTCGCATCTGGCGTCCTTCTTTGAAAAGATAGAGAAGCATTTGAAAGAAATTTCGCACGGGCAAGTCGTTTTTTAGCCATAATTCCGCTATCCTGAAAAAACAACTTGGATTTTTTGCCGTAACAATCGGTTTTGTGTAAAGAAATCTGATATTACAGTTTTGTTACAGAATTAATCTTTAGCTTTGCACACGTGAAATCAATGTTAAATGATATATTCAGGAACAGTTATGATAAAAAAGGATTCTTATACGTGGAAAATCTATGGTTTGGTAGTAGTGGTATTATGTATTGTACCTGCTTTTCTGCATGCACAGGAGAAAGACTTTACTACATGGGCAAGTGCCGGTTTTAAATATAAAGTAAAGCCGGCATTTACCTTGTCCGGAAAATTGGAATGGCGTACAAAGGATGATTTGGGTAAGACAGACCGCTGGGGATTGGATGTGGGTGGAGCCTATTCTGTGCTTCCTTTTCTGAAAGTAGCGGCCGGTTACGAAATCCATTACCGCAATCGTGGAGAAGCCGGTTGGAAATTCCGTCACCGTTATCATTTTGACGGAACGCTTTCCACGCGTGTACAAAGACTGAAGGTTTCACTTCGTGAGCGTTTTCAACATACTTTCGACAGCAGTGGCGATGAGTTTCGTTGGCGTTCGCGTGTTAAATTGGCGTATGATATTCCGAAATGCAAGATAGAGCCTTATGCTTCTGTTGAAATGTATAACGGATTGAACCGTGGAGAACGGTTTGATGTACAGCGTATGCGTTATCGTGGCGGAGTGGTGCTTCCGTTGTTTTCTGATTGTTGGGAAGCGGACGTCTTTTATTGCCGTCAGTGGGAGAGTAAGGCGCGAAAAAATATAGTAGGAGTGGCTTGTACTTATTCTTTCTGATAAGAACGGGCTGTCATTGTTTTTTCTTGCGGTGTTCCTTTTTCAAGCAGAAGTTAAAGCCTGCATACACTTGCAGTGTCCCGAAGCCGTTGTTCAATGAGAAATTGTTCCGGTAATAATCGTATGTTCTGCCTACGAATGAAGTACCTGCAAAATATTTGCTGTTGTTGTACACGATACCTACACGCAGGATGAAGTCGATATTGAAGTTTTTGTACCATTCGTCTGTTTCTTCTTCCGCTTTTCTGATGCGTGAGGTTTTGTAGGCTACTGCCGGATTAAGTGACAAGCAGGCAAGGCAGTTGCGTGCAAATACCCAGTTATAGGCATAGCCGAAGTTAAGGCTGATATTGGTGTATTTTATATGATTTACTTTCATGCCCGGATTCATCGTTTCCTGAATGATAGGGGGCAATTGGGTGTAATCAAAATCCAGATTATGCGCAGATACGGAAAATCCGGTAATAAAAGAGCCGGCACTGCGCCGCTGGTTGGTGGACTGGCTGAAAGCGGCAGGATAAGAAAAGCGTCTGTTATTGAATATATAATATAGATTCAACCCTTTCATCTTTACTTTCAGCCCGTTGAAATCTTCAGAATAATCGGTTGGAATACGGTCGGAGAACCCTGTTATTTTGTGTATTTTGTAAGAGTTTCCGGTACGTTTATAAAAAATATCCACACCTAGTTTAGAACTGTAAAGACTGAGGTCGAACTCTCTGCCTCTTTTTTTTCCGTTTTTCTTTCCGTAAAGTCCGTCTGCATCGACAGCCCATCCTAGAAAAAGCCAGCGCCAGCCAAAGTAAACGCCTATTTTATTATGTGGTTTTGGTGAGAAACGCAAACGTTGCGGTTCGGGGGTACCGCTTCCTACGGAATAGTATTCGTAATTAGTGAAATGATCGAGCATTAAGGCGTAGTTATATCGATTGGGGCTGATATATGCTGTGTCGAAATCGCTGAAATCGAGGAATTTTTTTATTGCTCTTTTGATAATTTCCGAACGTTTATGGACAGTACGGTCAGGTGCAATAAAATTGCTTTCTTCATTTTGGGCAAACAAAGAAAGCATCACCGACATACATATGCAAAAGCAGATTCCTCTTAGCATTCTATTATTGCTTTATTGATACGAAGATAGTGAATTTCCGTTTAATAAAGAGTAGAATACGTCCTTTTCCTTTTTTATTTCCTGAATTTTACATAGGTTTGTAACATCATAACGATACCTTTGTCGCAAAATCTAAAAATACAGTATGTACGCAACCAAAATTCCTAGTGATGAACGTTCTTTGGTACTTCGTTTGATTGAAGGAGAAGAAGATGCTTTTTGTGAGCTTTATGCTGCCTATAAGAATCGTTTGATATACTTTGCTATGCGCTTTTTGAAATCGCGTGAATATGCGGAAGATATTTTTCAGGATGCTTTTACAATAGTGTGGCAGGGACGCCGTTTCATCAATCCGGATGCTTCATTTTCCGCTTATCTGTATACAATCGTGCGAAACCGTATACTGAATCAGCTACGCGATTTGTCTTATCAAGATAAATTAAGGGAACAGATACTTTCACAAGCTGTGAATTATACCAACGAAACAAGAGATGAAATTATAGCAAACGACTTGCGGCAATTTATTTCCTGTGCATTGCAACAGTTGACCCCTCGCCAACGTGAAATATTCGAGATGAGTCGGGAGCAACAAATGTCTCATCGTGAAATAGCTGAAGTATTAGGTATTTCTGTTAATACGGTACAAGAATCCATTTCCATATCATTGAAAACACTGCGTGCTTATTTGGAAAAGAATTCGATAGTAGGTTCTGATTTGATTTTGATTCTTATTTGTTTGAATTTATAAAATGATAAATTCAGGTATTTATTCGACAAAAAATATTGATTTGAACTTGCTTATTTATGTAGAATCACTGACTTTATTTTGTACTTTTCTGTGTTTTCAGTTATTGATAATCATGATTTTATTATTAATAAAGGCTTTTGGTTAACAGTGTATATTAAAAAATATTAATCACACCCCAGTCATTCTTTTCTTATGTGTATATCTTAATGTCAAAGGGTTATTTTTAATAATCTTGCTTCATTTAGAATTATATTTTATGAAAAATAGTGAAAATAATAAATCACTGCTGCGTCGTTATTTGGACGATCTGTATACAATGGATGATGCCCGTAAGTTGTTGGATGAGTTACAGACTTCGGAGTATGATACAGATATGCTTCAGGATCTGGCTGCTGAAGTATGGGAAGAAACTTCCCTGCAATCACCGCAGACAGACCTTGAACGCGAACAATATAAAAAAGAGGCGCGACTGTTATTAAAGCGTATAGAGCATAAGAAACGTATGTGGATTCGTCGGGCTGCATTGGCTGTGTCAAGTGTGGCTGCGATGGTTTGTCTTGTATTTGGCAGTATTAGTTACATTCGCTATATAGATAGAACACAGGTATCTTATTTAGAGGCTTCTACTTCTTTTGGCGAACGCAAGGAAGTACAGCTTCCCGATGGTACGACATTGATATTAAACTCTTGTTCGCGTGTTCACTATCCAGATCGTTTTACCGGTAAGGAACGTAGAATAGAACTGGAAGGTGAAGGGTATTTTCGCGTATATCATAATGAGAAGCAGCCTTTCATAGTGGATACCCGCCACTTCGATGTGCGTGTCTTGGGTACTTGTTTTAATATCAAATCTTATTCTTCGGACGAGGTAGTATCAGTAGATGTGGAAAGTGGTAAAGTCCAGGTTGATTTGCCGGAAGCGATGATGCGTCTACGTGCTAAAGAGCAGGTGCTTATCAATACTGTTTCAGGAGAATATAATAAGAGGCGCGAAGAACGCACTATGGCGGTTTGGCGAAAAGGTAATTTACGTTTCAATAGTACTCCGATACATGATGTGGCTAAAGAATTGGAGCGTATGTATAATTGTCGCATTACTTTTGCTGAGGGACAGAATTTTGACAATCTCATTTCTGGTGAACATGATAATAAGAGTTTGGACGCTGTATTACAGGCTGTGGAGTATACAAGCGGTATTCATTACAAGAGAATGGGGAATATGATTCAGCTCTATAAATAGTGAAAAAATATAAAATACACCCCTGTCTTTGAGAACTACAGTGTATTATATTTGTATTGTTAAACATTAGTCTATATCGGATATGAAACCACCATCTTAATCTGCCAAAAAATAGGAGCTATCTCTCAGAGCAGCCCCTATACTAGTAATCCGGACAGATATTCATTCGTTTCGACCCGTGTGAATAGCGTCTCGTGTATTACAAACCTTTGTTTTAAATAATTTATTACAATTACTAAAACGCACAAATTTATGAATAATCTTCCTAATACAAAAAGGAAATCTGAAAATGTACATTCATTTTTAGCTTTTTTACTTTTCATATGCTTTTCATTTACAAGTTATTATATACAGGCGCAAGAAGTGAAGGGCATAACATTAAATGTTCAGAACGAAACGGCAGAAAATGTCTTTAATCAATTGAGTATACAAACAGGACTGAAGTTTTTCTATGATCAAGAAATTGTTAATTCAGCTCCCCGCATTACCCTCAAAGTATCAAATGCCTCTCTACAGGATGTTTTGGAGCGTATTACTTTACAGACAAAATTGTATTTCAATAGGGATAATCATACAATATCTGTTGGTAAACAGAAAACCGGACAAAGCACTTCGAAAGGTATAAAACTGAGAAATCTCAAGGGAAGAGTTGTCGATCAAGATGGTGAACCTATCATTGGTGCCAGTGTATTGGTAAAAGGCACTACTAATGGTGTAATTACTGATATGGATGGAAATTATAATTTGATAGACGTGCCGGAAAATGCATTACTTGCCTTTTCATATATCGGTTATCAGACAGTAGAGTTGAAAGCCAATGGCAAAGGACTTGATAAAATAATGATGAAAGAGGATAATGAATTGCTGGATGAAGTTGTAGTAGTAGGATATGGTGTACAGAAGAAGCGCGATGTGACAACTGCTATTGCCAGTATACGTGCCAGTGATTTGAAAGGACAGCCTGTAACTTCTATGGCTGAAGCAATGGTTGGCAAAATGCCGGGTGTACAAGTTTCACAATCTACAGGTGCACCGGGTTCTTCTTTACACCATATCCTACTACTACAACTTCATCCAGCAATTCATTATCCTCTTTCATCATTATTTTATCAAGTCCTTTGCCATTGGCTTTCAACTCTACTGTCTGATAACCGATATATGAAAAGGCAAGTAATGCATTTTCCGGCACGTCTATCAAATTATAATTTCCATCCATATCAGTAATTACACCATTAGTAGTGCCTTTTACCAATACACTGGCACCAATGATAGGTTCACCATCTTGATCGACAACTCTTCCCTTGAGATTTCTCAGTTTTATACCTTTCGAAGTGCTTTGTCCGGTTTTCTGTTTACCAACAGATATTGTATGATTATCCCTATTGAAATACAATTTTGTCTGTAAAGTAATACGCTCCAAAACATCCTGTAGAGAGGCATTTGATACTTTGAGGGTAATGCGGGGAGCTGAATTAACAATTTCTTGATCATAGAAAAACTTCAGTCCTGTTTGTATACTCAATTGATTAAAGACATTTTCTGCCGTTTCGTTCTGAACATTTAATGTTATGCCCTTCACTTCTTGCGCCTGTATATAATAACTTGTAAATGAAAAGCATATGAAAAGTAAAAAAGCTAAAAATGAATGTACATTTTCAGATTTCCTTTTTGTATTAGGAAGATTATTCATAAATTTGTGCGTTTTAGTAATTGTAATAAATTATTTAAAACAAAGGTTTGTAATACACGAGACGCTATTCACACGGGTCGAAACGAATGAATATCTGTCCGGATTACTAGTATAGGGGCTGCTCTGAGAGATAGCTCCTATTTTTTGGCAGATTAAGATGGTGGTTTCATATCCGATATAGACTAATGTTTAACAATACAAATATAATACACTGTAGTTCTCAAAGACAGGGGTGTATTTTATATTTTTTCACTATTTATAGAGCTGAATCATATTCCCCATTCTCTTGTAATGAATACCGCTTGTATACTCCACAGCCTGTAATACAGCGTCCAAACTCTTATTATCATGTTCACCAGAAATGAGATTGTCAAAATTCTGTCCCTCAGCAAAAGTAATGCGACAATTATACATACGCTCCAATTCTTTAGCCACATCATGTATCGGAGTACTATTGAAACGTAAATTACCTTTTCGCCAAACCGCCATAGTGCGTTCTTCGCGCCTCTTATTATATTCTCCTGAAACAGTATTGATAAGCACCTGCTCTTTAGCACGTAGACGCATCATCGCTTCCGGCAAATCAACCTGGACTTTACCACTTTCCACATCTACTGATACTACCTCGTCCGAAGAATAAGATTTGATATTAAAACAAGTACCCAAGACACGCACATCGAAGTGGCGGGTATCCACTATGAAAGGCTGCTTCTCATTATGATATACGCGAAAATACCCTTCACCTTCCAGTTCTATTCTACGTTCCTTACCGGTAAAACGATCTGGATAGTGAACACGCGAACAAGAGTTTAATATCAATGTCGTACCATCGGGAAGCTGTACTTCCTTGCGTTCGCCAAAAGAAGTAGAAGCCTCTAAATAAGATACCTGTGTTCTATCTATATAGCGAATGTAACTAATACTGCCAAATACAAGACAAACCATCGCAGCCACACTTGACACAGCCAATGCAGCCCGACGAATCCACATACGTTTCTTATGCTCTATACGCTTTAATAACAGTCGCGCCTCTTTTTTATATTGTTCGCGTTCAAGGTCTGTCTGCGGTGATTGCAGGGAAGTTTCTTCCCATACTTCAGCAGCCAGATCCTGAAGCATATCTGTATCATACTCCGAAGTCTGTAACTCATCCAACAACTTACGGGCATCATCCATTGTATACAGATCGTCCAAATAACGACGCAGCAGTGATTTATTATTTTCACTATTTTTCATAAAATATAATTCTAAATGAAGCAAGATTATTAAAAATAACCCTTTGACATTAAGATATACACATAAGAAAAGAATGACTGGGGTGTGATTAATATTTTTTAATATACACTGTTAACCAAAAGCCTTTATTAATAATAAAATCATGATTATCAATAACTGAAAACACAGAAAAGTACAAAATAAAGTCAGTGATTCTACATAAATAAGCAAGTTCAAATCAATATTTTTTGTCGAATAAATACCTGAATTTATCATTTTATAAATTCAAACAAATAAGAATCAAAATCAAATCAGAACCTACTATCGAATTCTTTTCCAAATAAGCACGCAGTGTTTTCAATGATATGGAAATGGATTCTTGTACCGTATTAACAGAAATACCTAATACTTCAGCTATTTCACGATGAGACATTTGTTGCTCCCGACTCATCTCGAATATTTCACGTTGGCGAGGGGTCAACTGTTGCAATGCACAGGAAATAAATTGCCGCAAGTCGTTTGCTATAATTTCATCTCTTGTTTCGTTGGTATAATTCACAGCTTGTGAAAGTATCTGTTCCCTTAATTTATCTTGATAAGACAAATCGCGTAGCTGATTCAGTATACGGTTTCGCACGATTGTATACAGATAAGCGGAAAATGAAGCATCCGGATTGATGAAACGGCGTCCCTGCCACACTATTGTAAAAGCATCCTGAAAAATATCTTCCGCATATTCACGCGATTTCAAAAAGCGCATAGCAAAGTATATCAAACGATTCTTATAGGCAGCATAAAGCTCACAAAAAGCATCTTCTTCTCCTTCAATCAAACGAAGTACCAAAGAACGTTCATCACTAGGAATTTTGGTTGCGTACATACTGTATTTTTAGATTTTGCGACAAAGGTATCGTTATGATGTTACAAACCTATGTAAAATTCAGGAAATAAAAAAGGAAAAGGACGTATTCTACTCTTTATTAAACGGAAATTCACTATCTTCGTATCAATAAAGCAATAATAGAATGCTAAGAGGAATCTGCTTTTGCATATGTATGTCGGTGATGCTTTCTTTGTTTGCCCAAAATGAAGAAAGCAATTTTATTGCACCTGACCGTACTGTCCATAAACGTTCGGAAATTATCAAAAGAGCAATAAAAAAATTCCTCGATTTCAGCGATTTCGACACAGCATATATCAGCCCCAATCGATATAACTACGCCTTAATGCTCGATCATTTCACTAATTACGAATACTATTCCGTAGGAAGCGGTACCCCCGAACCGCAACGTTTGCGTTTCTCACCAAAACCACATAATAAAATAGGCGTTTACTTTGGCTGGCGCTGGCTTTTTCTAGGATGGGCTGTCGATGCAGACGGACTTTACGGAAAGAAAAACGGAAAAAAAAGAGGCAGAGAGTTCGACCTCAGTCTTTACAGTTCTAAACTAGGTGTGGATATTTTTTATAAACGTACCGGAAACTCTTACAAAATACACAAAATAACAGGGTTCTCCGACCGTATTCCAACCGATTATTCTGAAGATTTCAACGGGCTGAAAGTAAAGATGAAAGGGTTGAATCTATATTATATATTCAATAACAGACGCTTTTCTTATCCTGCCGCTTTCAGCCAGTCCACCAACCAGCGGCGCAGTGCCGGCTCTTTTATTACCGGATTTTCCGTATCTGCGCATAATCTGGATTTTGATTACACCCAATTGCCCCCTATCATTCAGGAAACGATGAATCCGGGCATGAAAGTAAATCATATAAAATACACCAATATCAGCCTTAACTTCGGCTATGCCTATAACTGGGTATTTGCACGCAACTGCCTTGCCTGCTTGTCACTTAATCCGGCAGTAGCCTACAAAACCTCACGCATCAGAAAAGCGGAAGAAGAAACAGACGAATGGTACAAAAACTTCAATATCGACTTCATCCTGCGTGTAGGTATCGTGTACAACAACAGCAAATATTTTGCAGGTACTTCATTCGTAGGCAGAACATACGATTATTACCGGAACAATTTCTCATTGAACAACGGCTTCGGGACACTGCAAGTGTATGCAGGCTTTAACTTCTGCTTGAAAAAGGAACACCGCAAGAAAAAACAATGACAGCCCGTTCTTATCAGAAAGAATAAGTACAAGCCACTCCTACTATATTTTTTCGCGCCTTACTCTCCCACTGACGGCAATAAAAGACGTCCGCTTCCCAACAATCAGAAAACAACGGAAGCACCACTCCGCCACGATAACGCATACGCTGTACATCAAACCGTTCTCCACGGTTCAATCCGTTATACATTTCAACAGAAGCATAAGGCTCTATCTTGCATTTCGGAATATCATACGCCAATTTAACACGCGAACGCCAACGAAACTCATCGCCACTGCTGTCGAAAGTATGTTGAAAACGCTCACGAAGTGAAACCTTCAGTCTTTGTACACGCGTGGAAAGCGTTCCGTCAAAATGATAACGGTGACGGAATTTCCAACCGGCTTCTCCACGATTGCGGTAATGGATTTCGTAACCGGCCGCTACTTTCAGAAAAGGAAGCACAGAATAGGCTCCACCCACATCCAATCCCCAGCGGTCTGTCTTACCCAAATCATCCTTTGTACGCCATTCCAATTTTCCGGACAAGGTAAATGCCGGCTTTACTTTATATTTAAAACCGGCACTTGCCCATGTAGTAAAGTCTTTCTCCTGTGCATGCAGAAAAGCAGGTACAATACATAATACCACTACTACCAAACCATAGATTTTCCACGTATAAGAATCCTTTTTTATCATAACTGTTCCTGAATATATCATTTAACATTGATTTCACGTGTGCAAAGCTAAAGATTAATTCTGTAACAAAACTGTAATATCAGATTTCTTTACACAAAACCGATTGTTACGGCAAAAAATCCAAGTTGTTTTTTCAGGATAGCGGAATTATGGCTAAAAAACGACTTGCCCGTGCGAAATTTCTTTCAAATGCTTCTCTATCTTTTCAAAGAAGGACGCCAGATGCGACCCATCTACAAAAGCATGATTCACATATATGGAAAGCGGAAAGACCAGACGCTCTCCGCGGGACACCACTTTACCGGTAGTCATCAACGGATGGCTGCAGCCGTTACCGGCTTCGGCAACGGTATAAGTAGTTGAAGTGAAATACATCTTGGGCACCGCACTCAAATGCACCACATCGTAATCACCTTGTTGCATCAATACCCTTTCAGCGTTATAAGGGTCTCCGTCCTCAGGGATGTTTGTAATCAGTGCATAGGCCTCGGCATAAAAATGTTTGAAGTCTTCATGATAAGGAATACGAACCGTATAAAAAGTCTTTCCCGGAACAGCTATCGGAGAAATAATGTCCACCCGATCATGAAAAACGACCTGTCCGTTCTTGTCTGTACGGTAACGGAGTTCGTCCACCTCGTTGGCTGAACGGAGAACCGCATACAGGTAATAAAGAAAAAAAGAGTGTCCGGACTGTTTTGCAGCAGCACTGGCCTCCGTACAGTCTATCTCGGTAGTCACCGAATACCATGAATTTAAAAACGTTCGGAAAAAGCCGTAATTGTCACGACGTTCCCAAGTGTCAATGTCGATAATGTGTTTCATAAATAAAAAACGGATTATGAAAAAAGGACGCTTATACAGCATCCTTTTTCCAATTTAATTTATCATTTCTCTTTTTTGTAGTTCTCCAATCCGGTCTGCAAGAACTCAATGTACTTCGGAATACTCTCATCATACGAATATGACTTATTGAGCGGTTTGCCTTCATTGTCAATCAACACATAGAAAGGCTGCGCATTTGCACCGAACTTTACACGCTGCAAATAACTCCACTTATCGCCCACCGTACGCAAAGTACGTTCCGTACCATTCTCCATAATCTTCACCGGTGAAGAAAGCGGAGTTTTGTTATCTACATAAAGTGTAATGAGTACATAGTCATTATTAATAATAT
>OMGR01001138.1_pt1 | contig 12000 bp, 15 predicted proteins | sample 1646061 | NCBI WGS metagenome assembly OMGR01 (sample SAMN05578583, study PRJEB25193) | human gut metagenome | biome: Human Microbiome; feature: human-associated habitat; material: feces | host: Homo sapiens | place: USA:Birmingham | reverse complement strand
GTAGTAGATCACATGAGGGCTCTCCTCTGATACAACGACCAGCTGTGTGGTCTCTTTATTTTTAAATTTTATGTAACCCATGTGGGCTCCTTTCTGACGCTCTTGTGGCTGCGCCGGCCATCTGATCTACTACGCTAAATGGCAAGTTAATACGTACAGATATTAGTAATAGTTGGTTTTATTCATGGAATATACAACCATATACTATAGATGTCCATAAGTGTAATAATCATATTGAGGGGATTGTTATGTGGCGAAATGTTACTGCCACAAAGGATAATCTTAATCAGTGTATTATTGCTAATACCAGGTATCATCCTACTAATATTGCCATTGTTTATGGTTATGGTGCAGACGGGACAGTGTATTATCCGTTATCTGGATGGATTGATACAAATGGCGATCTGCTTATAGTGCCGCAACATAATTTGGAATTGAAATATATCACCATTAAATTCGATTACTATACGTAGACGTTTGTATTAATATTAAACATTTCCCGTACCGTAATTAATTGCCACTGCATCACCTGTTGCGCCAGAAAATGTTAATTGAGTCCCTTTTTTAAGAGGTATATTAGCAAGTTAGAAATAACCAGATCAGCTGAATTGCCTTTGAATGAGACATATCTTACAAGTAATAGCCAGGTGCGTTACGTTATTAAAAGTGGCATTTGCACAGTCCGTTGCGTATTGCAGTTTAAAGCAGATGCAAACAATGCAACGTTGGCCACAGGATTACCTCCGGCCACTCTAATTGATGCGATAATATTTACACCGTCTAATATTGGTACGATTTGTAGATTTAGTCAGGATTATGCCACTGGAAATCTCATTTGCGCTTATGCATTGACCGGTGATATCGTATATATGACTTTTTCATATCCCATTAATTAAGTAGAGTAAATAATCAGTGCATCATAATAGATGTCCCCTGTAAAATCTTTCGAGGTTGCATAAATATCTGTGCCATAATGGCTTAACGTGATGTCTATTGTGCATCTTGGAGTAAGTAACATTCCCACGAACGTACAACCATCTGGTATTACATGGTCAAATCTACCTAAATCAGTTGTGGTACCACCAACGACATGACCTGCCCATGTATAGTAGGCTATTTTGATATTCGTACTACTATTAACAAATGCGTTTGTTAACTTGCCAGTTACATCAGTAACCGCATCTGCCACCGCCTTGGCATCCGGGACATAGCCGGTGGCTTTGGTGGCCAGCAGATCATCCTTGGATGTGATCATCTGCGCAAAGGCCGGTGCGGTCAAGTCTGCAAAAAACTTTTTAATCTTGCCAAAGACCGTCTTTACGCTCTCGCCCGTATTAATGTTCTCGCGGTTCTCCGCCTCAGTAAACGCGATTTCTGAGTCTCCGATGTCTCCACTAAATCCCTTGGCCAAATAGATCCAGTTGAGCTTATCATCCCTCGGTGCTCCATCCGGAGCATCTTTGATGGCAAGATATGTGCTTCCGTTATGTGCCACTGCATCCAGCCGCTCATACGCGGTATTGGATGCATATTCTCCTTTGTAAGATATTCCGATTTTTCCGAGAGCATTGTAACCTTCCGGTGCTGCCATGTCATTGTCCTCCTTATGCTACCTTCCAATATAAAACATTATCAACTACTACAAAATCCACACCCACACCGTCCTTCATATAAAGTTGCATGGTTGTTTCATCGAGGTAAAACTTAGGCTCTGTGATGCTCGCATACGTTTCTGCTCGATCCGCATCAATCTTTGCCTGTTTGGCGGATGCTGCAGCCGATGTCGCCTGCTGTGTAGCAGTCTCCGCCTGCACGGTAATGTCAGCCAGATAATCCGGTTGGAGCATCTCCGCTGTAACACTGCCCTTTTTAATGGCAGCTTTTACCTTGCCATCAGATCCGATCGTCCAGTAAATCGTGTCTGAATCCAGAAACTCAAACTGCGTAATCAGCGCTGACAGATCAATGTATTTCTGCGTGCCATCTTTTAAATAAATGATCAGACGTTCCGTGTCCTGGTCATAATCAAAGTTAATAGCGACCTGTGCCAGCAGAGTATGCAGCACACTTGTGGCCCCGGAATAATATGTAACTGTAATGTCACCATTATCCTGGTTAATAGTAATGCCTGTGATCATTCCACTGGCTTCCGTTGTTGGCAACTTGGTCAAGTTAAGTCTAATTACACGATCATCGATCTCGCTTACTCCCCGGCTCAACCTGTCCAAGTTGGTTTTATTAAGCGGTGTGTTGATAGACGGGCGATTCTCCCAAGGTTCAAAATCATACGCCTTCTGCATCATCCTTCACCTCTTCTTTCTCTGCTGCATCCCTGGCAGCGATCTCAGCAAGCAACGCATCCTTTGCCTTTTGCTCCTGTTTGAGCAATATTTCCTGCAGGGCCATGCGCTTTACTTCCTCCGGCAGATCTGATTTTTCCACAAAATTAGTGATTGCCTGACTAAATTCTCTAATTTCTAAATTTCTCATATGACCTCCTAATCTTCCGGTCCAAGATATGTAATGACCGTTGATGCATTGATACGCTGTGTGCGCCACGCTACTACCGTGCCTTTATAATTCATGTAGCCCCACACGCCGATTGCCTGCACACTGACCAGATCTACGCTGGACAGCTTATTTACTATGGTCGCTGCGCTGATCTTGTCCGCTTTGATTTCTCCCGCAGACGTCCAGTTGGCTACTTCCATGTAATTAGCCTTTACGGTTCCGGCGCTGATATAGTTGGCTTCTACCGTTCCCAAACGGGCGCTTACACCATTTAAGTCAGATACAGTCACATGATCCGCTTCCAGGCTCCCCACGCGGCCACTGACGGCATTCAGAGAGTCAATGGTTGCCTTGGTGGCAATCAGGTTGTTCAGTTCCAGTTTTGTCACATTCAGGGTATCGATAGTCGCATACTTGACTACCATCTCATCTGCATTTACGATACCGACCAGATCTATCCTCTCGGCCTTAATTTTGATGCTTTCCGCCGTCTGATTGATCTCAGATACGATATTGTCCTTGGATACCTTGGTAAGGATCTGCTGTGCATTGATGCTGATCTGCGTGGACAGATTCTGGTTGATATCTTTCATTTCCAGACGAGTTTCATCCACCGTCCTAGTCAGTGTGTTGGTTTTTCCCTTTAACTGGATAATCTGCTTCTGCAGTCCATTAACCTGTCCGGTCCTGTACTCCTCACCCTCCGCTGTATAACTGTCCCGGAGTGCCTGGATGCCTTTTAATGTGCGCTGCAGGATATAGGTATAAATGGTCTCCCGAGTCGTGTGCAACAAGATGCCATCCCCTACCTCCAGGCAGGGATTACCTCGGGCTTCCACCTGTGCCGGACGGTACCATACGACACCGATTACACTCAGCACATTATCGGCTATAGTTTGCAGTTCTGCCGCAGACTTTCCATACACCAAAAAGTTGTCCTCTATGATGTAACAGTTATTGCCAGTACCGGAGATAGCACCGATGTCGTTCTCTTCCTGCCGAATCTGTAACTTATCAATGTGCTGAACTATGAAATCCTCATACTGGCAGGAGATATAATTGCTCCTGGATACCTCCGCTGTTCCCATCGGATCTGCAGGGTAAAGGTCATCTGCCGGATACAGATCATCCGCGGGGTACAGACCCTCGATCATCTGTTCCAGCACCACATACTGCAGTTTTCCATTTCTACCGATGTGCCCAAAACATCCGTTAATCTCGCAGATGGATTCAATAACCGTTTTCCCCGGGAGCTCTCCCGGATCGATAGTTTTTTCTACCACCATATCATCGTTGACCAGTGTGATTTCTTCTTGTTCCACACCGACATAAGCACAAAAGCTATCTCTGAACTGTCTAAGCGTCATTGGAAATGTCAGGCTGTTATACCACCCAGCTACCTCTGCATTCAGGAGGTCGTACATGGCATCATAGGCCACAATATCCCGATATCTTCTATCTGCCGTAGGTACATCAGAATCCACTTTATAAACTCCCATCATAAAAGGAGCCTCATCGACTCCTTCCAATGTTACTGATACTGATATCTTTTTCCCTGCAAGAGGTACTACCCGTTCCCTGACCCTCAATTTGAAAGTACTCGCCTCACATCTGCCAAAACTTATTTCACTCTCTGAGCATAGTCTCTCTGTGAGTTCTGCGCTTTCACCTTTCCAGTCCTCCTCATTCAGCACACTTCCATCACTACATTCAATCTGCATTTTTTTGGAGACAGATGTGTCATTATAAAAATCTTTATATTTATAATCTATCATTTCCTCTCCCTCTTAATACTCCTGGAACGCAACACGTAATGGCTTATACCATAATTCCATGCCATTCCAACTTTTTGTCTCTACTGTATAATTTGGTACATACATTTCTCCCGATTTATATCCTCCGGTATTTACATCGAAATAAGTTACAATAACCTTTCTTTCCTTCTCCTTTATGTACGCTTTTTCCATTGCTTGTAGAAATTCTGTCATTTCCCATGCTTCCAGTGGAATCGTATTGAACTCAATTTTTGTTGTATAATGATCTGCAACTTCCCGGTATAAAATATTCAAACCATTTCTGTCAGAGTCCAGATCTGCACGCTGATCCGGACTCACCTTATAGGTCTCAATATCTACATACTTTGAAATATCAGTATCTCCCACTTTTAATAACCATGCCTGAAATGCCATCCTGCTGTCTCCTTATACATCCAGCAACAGGTAATTTCCAGTTGCCTTAAAGTACTCCCTGTTTATCTTTTTCAGTAGTTCCGCAAATTTTACACCATTGATTTCTATCGTATTGCCTGACGCCAATATTCTGATGATAGTCTCCAGCAATGTAATGATCTTATCCAGCTTTTCCGCAGATATGGATCCTCCCGATCCCGCTGCCGCCTGTGCTGCGCTTAGTGCCATTTTCTGTAACTTATCTTCCGGTGATACAATTTCTCCCTGATGTCGGTTATCACCGATCATGGCAAGCTGAGGTGTGTTTGCCTTGACATATCCACCATTCCACAGTTTTGGAATTTGCGGAGGATCACTCGGCATCTCAAACCCCCAGTCTTTTCCTACCAGATCTCCTGCCTTTTTTGCGACGCTTCCGATTCCATTTACCACATTGCGTAGTGTAGAATATATCAGTGAAATCATTGCATTCACACCGTCAATGATCAGATTACATACTCCCTTGATAGATCCCCATATTGCCTGCCAGATTCCATCCGTAATTTTCTGTAAGCTTTCCCATGCCTTTTTCCAGTTGCCTGTAAACACTCCGGTGAGGAAGTCCAACAGTCCCCCTAATATTTTCATAGCTCCGGATATAAGGTCTGACACGGTGGCGAATACAGTACACATGATGTTTATCACAATGTCTGCCACCTGCTTGATTGTAGGTGCCAGATACCCGATAATTGGTTTAATTACTGTGCTCCATGTAGCTGCAAGAAAATCTCCTACTGAACTAATCAGTTCAAGAATGTTATCCCATAGTGGTCTGAGGTTTTCTTCCCATAGTTCTTGCAACGCTTCCTTGGCATGATTCAGTACTGGCATCACAATATCATTCCACAGTTCTAAAACCGTCTTCTTGATATCATTCCAGGCATCAACTATGTTGCCGAAAGCACTGCTGCCGTTGGAATCCCACCATTCTGTAAGTGAATTTCCTAAATCTCCTACAATCTGACCGACCAGTGATGCGCATTCGCCACCAAATTCAAACAATTCTGTCAGTGTACCTTCCAGCAGTTCCTGGTTATCCTGCATCCACTGTGACGTGTGCTCTGTAGCTATATCAAATCCGCTTGCAAGGATCGTCCCTAGGGACATACCGAAATCATTATAACCTGTCAGAATATCTTCTAGTCCCTTTGTGATTTCCGGTCTTGCCTTATCCAGTGCCCCCAGCAGGTTATTGTAGGTCTGCTCATTAATCTCTGTGAGATTGATGAACCCGTTTGCTATAGATTGGCTGACATCCTCGCTCCAGGATTGTATTTTACTGCTGTTCTTTTCCAGATAACCAGCAATTCCATCCAGTCCAATATCTACCAACTTAACTGTAACAGCGATCTTATTTCCTATCCTGTTCCCCATGTATCCACCCAATGGATCTATGATGGTTTCAAGATTTTTAACTGCTGTCTTTGCCAGAGGCTGTAATTGTGTCGTTACTCTGGTAAAATTCTTTTTCAGACCGGCAAAATCAATCTTCTTTAGTCCATTATTGAGCTGATCAATAAATGTCCTGACACTCGGAATCTTTTTGAATGCATCGGAAAATTTCTGCGTGATTTTATCAGCACTTTCTTCCGCTGTCTTAGTTGCGGTCTGCAGTCCTGCAATGTCTATTCCAGATGTTTCTCCTGCTGCCGCAGATGTATCAGTTTTCTGGGACAGTAAATCCAATTCATCTGAGGACAGTAATCCTCCCAATTTCTTTGCTGCCTTCCCGGCGGCATTGATATTTTCACTGACACCTGCCGAAGCAGCCTCTGCTGCTTGCATTCCCGAAGCAACATTATCCGCCTTTTTCCCTGTAAATTTCTCTGTAAAAGCCTTAAATACATTCGCAAGCTGCACCAGTTTCCCCATCAATGTATTGATCACCTTGATAGCCGGTGTCAATACATTGATCAGTCCCTGACCGATTGCCGCCATAAAAGACTCCGTCTGTAATTTCAGGATCCTTACCTGGTTAGCCCAGCCGTCAGAAGTCCGCATAAAGTCCCCGGATGCCGTCGCAAGTTTACTTTGCACGAAAGAGTACCGTAGTGCGACCTTCTCCGCCTCTGACATTGCTGCTGTGGTCTTACCATAGCCATTTGCCATTGCATAAGCGTCCAGGGCCGTCTGCGTCATGACGACGCCTAAATCCTTAAGGCTCTCTGTTTCACCTGTGAATACTGATTTCAGCTTGGTGTATGCTTCATCCTGTGTAATGTTATAAAAGGATGCTACATCTCCTGCCAGTCCAGTCAGCGTGGTAGACATATCGTATGCCTGCTGTTCACCAAATCCGAATGCCTTTGCCATAGCTCCGAAGGTACCTGTATACTTCTTTGCCATTGTTTCGGATAAGCCAAACGCTGTTGAGGCATTCTGTGCAAACTTATCTACCTGCTTTGACATTGCAGGAAAAGTCACATCTACAACGTTCTGCACCTCGCTCAGATCTGATCCCAGTTCGATACACTTTGCGCTGAAATCTACGAGTTTCTTTACAGCAAAAGCGGCAGCCAGTTTCTTGCTAACTTTCGTGGCAAGGTTCTGGATGCCGCTCATCTGCTTATTAAAATCTTTTTTATTTACAACAAGATCGAGTCCGATCTGTCCAACGCTTGTAGCTTCACTCATAACCAGCCTGCCTTCTAAGACAGGCACATCGGCACAGCGTCTTATAACTTCAACTCAAAAATCTTTTTACAGTCCTTATTTTTACATCGGAAATAAATTCCCCTGCAATGTGCATCTTCCGTCTGCATTGCATTCACCGGATGCCCACAGTAAGGACACACTACTTTTTTCTTATCTACTTTTTCAATGTATATCGCCCCCTGCCAGAGAAATGAACGCATTCTTCAGTTGATCAAGTACTGCTGCCATATTATCAGGTGCTACCTTTTTTGCTCTGTTTGCACGCCATTCATTCCTGATTCTGTGTTGTTCCGGAGTAAAATGGTCTAAAATATCCTTATCCTCCTCGGCCCTGATTGCTACGATCCGTCCCAGCGGTGTCTCCGGTCCGATTCCAATAAGAAGATCCCTAAACTCATCCCACTTCATGGTATCAATTTCTTTTGACAGCCGAATCCCGTACTGCGCCTGGAAGGATGATACGATCAGACTGTAATCTCCGATCAGATCATAGTACGGGTCACTGCTCTCCCGGCTCTTCGTCTCCCGTGATCATGTCTACTGTTGCCATGATGATTGTCTGGAAATCCTTGAACTGGAGATTCAGTTTATCGATCTTTTTCCGATCCTTCTCATTAAAAATCAGTTCATATACCGCCAACACTTCTTTAGCTGATGTACCCTTCGAAAAAATACCCATGATCTTCAGCACAGTGGCTGCATCGGAATTTACTTCTACGGTAACATCCTTAATCTTCAATACCGGGTTCTCGTCAAAACTCAGCTTTTCTGTAATATCTACGATTTTCTTTGCCATAATAGCCTCCTGTTTTTATGCTGCGGGAGTAATCTCAGGTTTTCCATTGCTCATAATATCGAATTCCAACGGTGCCACAGCTGTAGAGTCTCCTGCTCCAATGTTCTTTACGTTCACGACTGCTCCGGCAAACAGCACCACGGTTCCGTCGGGGAATGTCCACTGGACATCTTTCTCTGCAGAGCGGCCGTTTACCCACGCAAGTGCTGCTACAGCATCATTACCGGCATCTCCTACGTTACGTTTCGCAGTTACGGATATGGTAACTCCCTTACTGGTAAGCAGGCGTCTCACCCATCCTTTTTCTGTAAACGGATGCCATTCCTCTACTCCATTATCGAAAGATACACTGAATGTCTCGCAGTCCGCAATATCAACCATTTTCTTTTCTACACCGCTTGCTGCCGCATTGATCTGGAACTGGTTTTCATAGCATGGATATACTCCTGTAATAGGTGTGCTCATTCTTTTTCACCTTTTCCTTTCTCATAAATAACAGCCATCTCTATGACCCATTCGCAGATACCGGCATCATCTTTTCCGACATCCTGTGGTTCATAAAGAGGCTGTATAAATTTTATCAACTGATCGTTGACCGTTACATTTCTTGCAGCCTTCACCGCATCAAATGCTGTCATGGCTGCCTTTTCTGATTCTCTCGGCGAATTATTCCAGTGAATCAACAGGGTGACATATTTTGTCCCGTAAGATGCAAGCTGTGGTCCTCCTAATGCTGTCTTATACTCCTGCTGATGTTTGCTGTTATAAACACCGATGGACTTCTCCTGCTTGTCCGGCAGGCTTCCCATATATACATGGTCTGCCAGTTCAAGGGATTCCACATAATCCCGCACATCCGATAACATCATAATCCGGCAATCCTCCTGTATATTTGTTTGTATGCTTTCTGGCAGTACTCTGATTTTTTCCCAGAGATCCAGTCCTCATACCATTCGCCTCTTGCATTCGGGTTCTCCGTCTTCTGGAAATGATATTCCGGGTGGAAATAAAGCCGTCTTGCATAGGGTGTGCTGGATATGATACTGACTTTTCCCTGGCTGCTCTCGGAACAATCTACAAAGGTGCTATCTTCTTGCAGGTGACCTGTATCGAACGGGAACACCTGAGCCTGTACTACATTCGTGTGAAGAGCATCCGCCGTCTGCTCCAGTGCCTGCACCTGCGCCCGTGTCAGCTGCTGCAGCTTTGGAAAATTCATTTTTACCGTGGAATTAACACTGATCATATCAGTATCACCTCCGTATAATTTACTGTACCATCCGGATTTCTCGCTTTCCTGCCTTCCAGAATTCTTCGCTCTGCACCGAAGATTACCGCTTTTCCTCCGGATATTGTCGGCAGTTCTGGGCAAATATCTCCCGGAAATAAAGCGCTACCGGTAATTTCAATCAGCTTTTTCTCTGTAGTCAGAACTGTTCTTGCTTTATCCTGGTAATTACATTTTCCGGAGTAATTCACTGTTTCCAGCGGTTCGCCGTATTCGTTCACACCTTCCCGCTCTATTACTACAGAAATATCTGTTTTGCATAACCTTTTAGGAACAAGACAAGGATATTTCATGTTCATCACCTCGCTAACCTACAGCACAGACCTGTCTGGGCCAACAGTGCGTACACATCTTTCTTCATGGCAACACCTTTATCCTGATACACATTCCAGGAGCTTCCGAATTGTGCAGACACAGTATTAATACTGTACCCGGATAAAATCGTATTGATTTCATCTGCATTCTCATATTCAAAATCTGCCTGCATGCAGACAACCTCTTTGATGGTCTCCTGTTGAAACGCTGTCAGATTATCGAATCCTGCTACCACAATCCGGTTAAATGTCAGGCTGTCTATATGTCGGCATGCCTGACGGAGTGCCTTTTCAAGCTCTTCGTCAGGAATCACGCTGCCATTATAGATCTCTGTGTACTCTTCTTTTCTTACATAAGGTTTATAGGACATATGCCCTCCTTACTCCCCGGTGTACTCCGTGGTATCCACATCTACATAGACGCTATCCACTTTACCGTCACGACCATTCGGGAATACAAAAGTGTCAGACAGAGATCTGTTCTGGTACAGGTATCCGTCTCCTTCGGTATGTGTTCCGGGATTGAAATAATAGATAGAAGCGATCTTGGGAACCGTCTTACAGGTCTGTCCGCATGCCACCAGTACATTGATCTTATGAGCTCCGGTTACTGCTTCGATATTATGAGTGCTGTCTGCTGCAACTTTTTTCAGCGGAGCAAATCCACCCTCAGCAGGCTCCCAGTCGAAAGCATCATAGAAACGCTCATCGTCGATAACTTCCATGATTGGTACACCATCGATTTCCGTTACTCTGGTCTCGATGCCGATACCACCCTCAGCGATCTGTGTAAGTTCAATTTTACGGGTAAACTCAGTGGACTGCTCCAGTGCATCCATAATAGGACTGGCCACATACGTGAGCAGACTACCATTTGCCTTGTACCGTCTCAACTTACCTTTTGCAAGGATATCCTTCAGCATTCCGAATACCTTTGCCTTAGTATAAGCAGCAATAGCAGTCTCGCTGTGGTATTCCTCTGTCTTCTGTGCCACCTGTGCCACACGGGAGAAGAACAGGGCATCTGTCTCAGGCACTACCTGAGTCTGTTCGAAGGTTCTGGAGATATTCTGCATGGATGCAGTTGCGTTGGTCTCATCCACATCTGCCTTGTCTACCAGGAACTGAACGTCTCTGTCATGGGTTACTGTAAACGGAACATCTGTCTGATCGAAGGATCCCATGTTCCAACCACCGGTTCTCTTGTGATTCTTATAACCAGTGGTGCTCATCTGTGTAAAGTGGAATGTCTTCGCATCAAGCCATCTTACATTAGATGTAATGAAGGGAGAGGTTAACGCTCCCTGCATCAGAATCTGCAGGAGTTCAGGACTCCACTGCTGTGCATAGTTTAAATTAGGCATATCTTATACCTTCCTTTCCTTAGTTCCACCGATTCCATCTTTTGGTCGGTGTCTGTTGCTGTTGTACGGTTGCCTGCTGTGTATGCTGCGAAGGATCTCCGCCTGTCCCTACATGAAGGAAACCTGTAGTATCTGTCTCCTGCGGCTTTAATGCAGGAATATCCTCCAGCACCTTATTCAGGGCTTCCGTAAGTTTCTCATTGCTGATCTTTCCATCCTGTCCTACTGTCTGGCTGAAATCTGCCATCTTCAGTACATAGGGAATGGATGTTACGCTGATTCCCAGTCCGACTGCTGCCATCGTCGCTGCCTGCTGGATCTGTGCCTGTCTTGCCTCAGCTGCTGCGGTTGCAGCCTGCTGTTGCAATGCTTCCACATTCGGCTGATTTGCCGCCTTCTGTTCCTTGAAGGTTGCTATAGCCTGTTCCACCTCCTGTTGGGAAAGTCCCTGCTGCTTGAAATAGGCTTTCAATGCCGTATCCTCTTTTGCCGCAAGCGTTCCATCCAACATCTGCTGGATTTTCCCATAGTCAATCTGCGGTGTTGCATTCTGCTGTGACTGCTGATTAGTCTGTTCTCCTGCCGGTGCTCCGCCCTGGCTTCCATCGGGGTCTAAGAATCTTCTTACTGTCTTGTAAAACATAACGTGCTCCTTTCCATTTTGAGGGTGTCACCCTTACTGCGATCCATTGTCTTCGGTGTCTCCGGTCACGCTGCAGTTTATTGCCTTGCTCGTGTTTGGGCATAAAAAAACACGCCATGAAGCGTGTTGATTCCAGATTATTTGTTGCACCGGTGCAATTTTCTTTTTTCGAGATAAAAATACCACCAATCTACTGACCGG
>OMGR01001133.1_pt1 | contig 12074 bp, 7 predicted proteins | sample 1646061 | NCBI WGS metagenome assembly OMGR01 (sample SAMN05578583, study PRJEB25193) | human gut metagenome | biome: Human Microbiome; feature: human-associated habitat; material: feces | host: Homo sapiens | place: USA:Birmingham | reverse complement strand
GGATATTTATATCGAACTCTGCAAGACCGATGCGCAGGGGAAGCCCCGGTGGGTGAAGGTCATCGGACAGACTTTTTATGATGAAAAGGGAGAACCGGAGCGGGTTCTGGGAAAGGTCTGTGACATTGATGACCAGAAGAAAAAAGAGTGGGAACTGCGGGAAAAATCTCAGAAAGATTCCCTGACCGGATTGCTGAACAATTCTACCATCAAACAACAGATCGGTGCCAGGCTACAGAGCCTGAAACGCGGGCAGACTGGGTATCTGGTCGTACAGGATGTGGACAGCTTTAAGAAGATCAACGACACCAACGGCCATCTGTTTGGGGATGCGGTATTGTGTTCCTTTGCGGATGAACTCAGTAATATTTTCCCCGAGGCGTTAAAAGGCCGGATCGGTGGGGATGAATTTGTCTTCTATGTGGAGGACATGGACAGAGAACAGCTGGAGGAGAAATTAAAACAGCTGAACCGTTGCATGTCTGACCGTTATGATGATGACAAGACAGGGCTGCACATTTCCTGTAGCCTGGGCGCGGCGGTGACAGACGGCACGGTGACGGATTACAATATGTTGTTCCAGTGGGCAGATGCAGCCCTGTATCAGGTAAAGAGCAAAGGAAAGGGTGCTTATTACCTGCTGGATGTCAAGGAAGGTGTGGCATTGCCCGGCAAGAGTTATCTGGACAGTGAAGAGAACAAGGAGGACGAGATTGCCCATAAAGAGGCACAGTTTGAGAGTGCGGAAGATTTGGTATTATTTTGCATGGATCTGTTGGAAAATGTGCCGAATCTGACCAGTGCACTAAAGGTGATCTGTGAGCGGACCTGTAGCTTTTTTGGAATTGATGACATGATCTGTGTGGAAGTTAACGAGGCTGGACCAACAATCCGTTATCAATGGAATCGTGAAGAGAAGAAAGATTTTGCCAGAAGAATCCTGAATCCCGGTGTGTTCGAATGGGACAGGATCCGGAAAAAGGCCGATGAATCCGGTGCTGTGATCTACCGGCAGTCAGAGACTCCGGATGTCTACAAGGAAGAGGCGGAGTCCGTGATGATTGTAATGTCCACGGCCGCTAAGGGATTAAAGGCCAGCGTTATTTTCTCAAATCGCCACACAGACAGAAGCTGGCAGGAGGAGAAAAATGCACTGTGCAGAATTTCTCACCAGATTTTTAACCGACTGCGCACGCTGAAGAATGCGGAGAAGGATCAGCGTGAGCTGAACCGGAAACTGAATTATGATGCTCTGACCGGACTGCCGATATATAACAAGTTTGTGGATAAGCTGGAGGCCTATATGGCTGCCCACGGGAAATCAGGATTGTTTTTTGTGTCATCTGATTTTTCAAATTTCCAGTATGTGAACGAAATGTACGGTTATGAAGTGGGAGATAGGATCCTGCATGATTTTGCGATAGCCTTGCAGGAAAAGTGCCAGAACGGCGTACTGTTCTGTCGTGTAACTTCGGATCATTTCGTGGGAGTGCTGAAGGAAGATACGGTGGAGAAGGCCAGAGACAAATATCTGGAATTCACCAATACTTTTGTGCAGAAGACCAACAGCCGCTACGACCAGTGCAATCTGGTCATTGCCACGGGAATGTATGAAATCCTGGAGAATGACTGGTCGGTGTCTTCCATGATGGATAATGCCAATGAGGCCAGAAAACAGTGCAAGACCCAGAAGGTAGACAGTGCGGTGGAAATCTATACAGAGAAGATCCGTAAGAATCTGGAGAATACCAGAGAGATCGTATCTGGTATGGTAGCTGCATATAATAATAAGGAATTTCGGGCGTATCTGCAGCCGAAAGTTTCTTTGCACACCGGAAAAGTAGTGGGTGCTGAAGCACTGGTCAGATGGATCCGGGCTGACGGTTCTATGGTAATGCCGGGGAGATTTATTGATGTCTTTGAGAGAAACGGATTTGTGACCAAGGTGGATTTTGCCATTCTGGATCAGGTACTGGAATATTTGCAGGATGCTTTGGCGCAGAGAGAAGAAGTGGTGCCGATCTCGGTGAACTTTTCCAGAAGGCATAATGAATATACAGACTTCGTACCGAATATTTTAAAACGCCTGAAAGACTACAAAGTACCCAGTGAACTTTTGGAAGTGGAAGTGACGGAATCTGTTTTCATGTCGGATCTAAATAAACTGACCAACAATCTGGAGACTCTCCGGGATAAAGGGGTAGAGATTTCAGTAGATGATTTCGGCAGCGGTTATTCATCCCTGAATCTGTTGTCCAAGGTAGCGGTGGATACGGTGAAGCTGGACAAGCAGTTCCTGGATGACACCATGAACAGCGAACGGGAAGAAACGGCATTGACAATTATCAAATATCTGACTAAAATGTTGAAGCATCTCGGCTTCAAGGTATTGGCAGAGGGGGTGGAGACGAAGGAACAGTTAGACATGCTGCGTCTGGCGGACTGTGACATCGTACAGGGCTATTTTTATGCAAAGCCTATGCCAATCGATGATTTCCGAAAGTTTTTGCAGGAATTTAATGAAAGGGATAATGCGTAATTCATGAGTATTTATGATACCTTAAATAAAGAACAAAAAGAAGCGGTGCTTCATACGGAAGGACCGCTCCTTCTGTTGGCGGGCGCAGGAAGCGGCAAGACCCGTGTCCTGACCCACAGAGTGGCTTATCTGATCGATGAGATGGGAGTAAATCCATGGAACATTCTGGCCATCACTTTTACCAACAAAGCAGCCCAGGAGATGCGGGAGCGTGTGGATCAGATCGCAGGTTTCGGTGCGGATCAGGTATGGGTAGCGACATTCCATGCCACTTGCATGAGGATCCTCAGAAGACATATTGACCGGTTGGGCTATGATACGAATTTTACCATTTATGATACGGATGACCAGAAATCTGTGATAAAGCAGGTCTGCAAGCGCCTGAACATCGACACGAAGATGTACAAAGAGCGGACGCTGTTATCGGAAATTTCCTCCGCCAAGGACGAGCTGGTGGATGTGCGGGAATTTGAAGTAAAATCCGTGGGAGATTACAAGAAATCCGTGATCGCCAAGGTCTACAGAGAGTATCAGGAGACCTTGAAAAAGAGTAATGCACTGGATTTTGATGATATTATTGTAAAGACTGTGGAACTGTTCAAAAGCTGCCCGGAAGTACTTTATAATTATCAGGAACGTTTCAAATATATCATGGTGGATGAGTACCAGGATACCAATACAGCGCAGTTCGAACTGATCCGTCTGTTGGCGGACGGTTATCGCAATCTGTGTGTGGTAGGTGATGATGACCAGTCCATCTACAAATTCCGCGGTGCCAATATCCGTAATATTCTGGACTACGAGAAGGTATATCCCGATGCAAAGGTGATTAAGCTGGAACAGAACTACCGATCCACCCAGAACATCCTGGATGCGGCCAACGCGGTGATCCGTAACAACAGAGGCCGTAAGGAAAAAGCCCTCTGGACGGAAAAAGGAGCAGGCAGCCGGGTACATTTCAGGCAGTTTGACAATGCCTATGAAGAGGCGGAATACATTGCGGACGATATTGCCGACAAGGTGAAAAATGACGGCATTGCCTATGCGGACTGTGCGGTGCTGTACCGTACCAATGCCCAGTCGCGACTTCTGGAAGAACGTATGGTAGTGGAGGGCATTCCTTATCATGTGGTAGGTGGAGTGAACTTCTATGCCAGACAGGAGATCCGCGATATTCTGGCATATCTGAAAACTATTGATAACGGCAGGGATGAAGTGGCTCTGCGCAGAATTATTAATGTGCCGAAAAGAAGCATCGGTGCAGCATCCTTGGAAAAGGTAGCAGACTATGCACAGATGAAGGATATTACTTTATTTGATGCATTGTGTGAAGCAGATCAGATCAAGGGACTGGGAAGAGCGGAGCCCAAGATCCGTGGATTTGTGAATCTGATCGAGGTACTTCGCAGCGGATTATCTTCGTATACATTGCCGGATCTGATCAAATCTCTGCTGGAACGGATCGATTATGCAGAATATCTGCGGGATCAGGATGAGGAATCCGCTGAGGATCGTCTGGGGAACGTAGATGAATTGATCACCAAGGCGGCCGCATATGAGGAGACTCACGACGAGCCTTCTCTGTCGGAATTTCTGGAAGAAATCATGCTGGTGGCAGACATTGACAATGTGGAGAACGGTGACAACCGGGTGCTGCTCATGACGCTGCACAGTGCCAAAGGCCTGGAATTCCCGGTGGTGTATCTCGCCGGCATGGAAGATGGATTATTCCCCAGCTTTATGACCATTGCTTCCGATGACCCGTTGGAGATCGAGGAAGAGAGAAGACTGGCTTATGTGGGAATCACCAGAGCCAAGGAGGATCTGACGCTGACATGTGCAAAGAGCAGAATGCTGCGTGGGGAGACCCAGTACAATCCGGTGAGCCGTTTTGTGAGGGAGATTCCGAAGGAATTATTGGATAATACTCTGCCGCCCAGCAGAAGATACCGGGACGATGATCTGGAAGATTTTCAGGCGAGAAGAGCCAATGAAGCAGCTCTTCGTGCCATGGGACTGGAGGCGATTGCATCTCCCCGGTCTGGATCCGGCTCGGACAGTGGTTTTGGCGGCTTCGGTAATACCGGCTTTGATCCAAGACCCAAGGCGACCTTAAAACCCCGTGTTACGGCAAAGGCGGATAAACCTTATATTTCCAAGGGCATCAGCGGACTGAACCAGCTGGCCGGACTGCAGAAGGGCACGGAGTTCAAGGCACCGGAGAAACTGGACTACGAGGTAGGTGACAGAGTGCGCCATATCAAATACGGCGAGGGCACGGTACTAAATATCGTGAGAGAACCCAGAGACTATAAAGTCACCGTAGCGTTTGACCAGGCAGGGCAGAAGATTATGTATGCGTCTTTTGCAAAACTAAAGCAGTTGTAAAAAATTATAAGAATATAAGAATAAGAAATGTATTTCCTCAAATATGGTTTTTCTATAGTATTTTTGATGAAAATATGGTATCATATAAAGGAATGAAAACAAAATGCTTTGCATCCATAAATACGAATAGATGCAGGAAAGGCAGGTAAATAATATGAACAGAATTGAAAATCTGGTAGATCTTGACAAATTAAATGAGCTGAAAGTCAGCGAACTGAAGAAGCTTAACAAGCTGTTGGGTAAGGAAGTGGAAGAGAAGAAGGAGCGCAATGTCCTGGTATGGGTACTGGCGATCATTGGCGCTGTAGCAGCTGTTGCAGCTGTAGCTTATGCCGTATATCGTTTCTTCTTTGCACAGGATTATCTGGAAGACTTCGAGGATGATTTCGAAGATGAAGCAGATGACGTGGAAGAGGATGACGACGACTTCTTCGAGGATGAAGGAGAGAACTAACCCATGAAAAAAGGACAGGTATATGAAGGATCTGTTGTAAGGGTCGATTTTCCCAACAAAGGGATCGTCTGTGTGGGAGAAGAGACTGCTGTAGTCAAGAACAGCCTGCCCGGACAGAAAGTCAAGTTCTCAGTGAATAAAGTACGCAAAGGGAAGGCGGAAGGAAGGCTTTTAGAGGTGACAGAGAAGTCACCTCTGGAAACCGGACGGACGTGTTCCCTTTTTGGGTTATGCGGCGGATGTACCTATCTGTCTCTTCCCTATGAAGAACAGCTGAAAGTCAAGGAGGAACAGGTAAAACGCCTGCTGGACAGTGTGTTAAACAAGCAGGAGGAAGCCTGGGCTTTTGAGGGCATCAAGGGCAGCCCGAAGGCTTATGAATACCGTAATAAGATGGAATTTTCCTTCGGAGACGAGTACAAGGACGGACCGCTGGCGCTGGGCATGCATAAGAGAGGCAGCTTCTACGATATAGTGACCGTAGCGGACTGTGAGATCGTGGATGCGGATTACCGCCTGATCTTACAGATAGTGAGAGATTACTTTGCCCGGGAGAAGGTAAGCTTTTTCCACAGAATGAGCCATGAGGGGTACTTACGTCACCTGCTGGTACGTAAGGCATCCCGCACCGGAGAGATTCTGGTGGCACTGGTGACGACCTCCCAGGATCCCTGGCAGGGAGAGACGGCGGTGGAAGGAAGCTTGGATGTGGATGCGCTGATCACAGGATTTAAGGATCTGCTGCTTTCCCTGGAACAGGATAGGAAGCTAGCCGGAAAATTCGCAGGAATCTTACATATTACCAATGATTCCATTGCAGATGTGGTGCAGAGTGATCGTACGGAGCTGTTATACGGACAGGAGTATTTTTATGAGGAACTGCTGGGGTTGAAATTCAAGATCTCCACATTCTCCTTTTTCCAGACCAACTCTTACAGTGCGGAGGTACTGTACCAGACGGCAAGAGATTATGTGGGCGACCTGGGCGGCAGTGACAAGACTGTGTTCGACCTCTACAGCGGCACCGGTACCATCGCACAGCTCATGGCACCGGCGGCCGGAAAGGTTATCGGCGTGGAAATCGTGGAGGAAGCCGTAGAGGCAGCAAAGAAAAATGCCGCTGCCAACGGACTGGATAACTGCGAATTCATCGCCGGAGATGTACTGAAGGTTCTGGACGAAGTGGAAGAGAAGCCGGATATGATCATCCTGGATCCCCCCAGAGACGGCATCCACCCCAAGGCACTGCCGAAGATCATTGCTTACGGCGTGGATCATATTGTCTACATCTCCTGCAAACCCACCAGCCTTGTGCGGGATCTGGAAGTGTTTCTGGAGAACAGTTACCGCGTGGACAAGGCCGTGGCCGTGGACCAGTTCCCCTGGACCGCAAATGTCGAGACGGTATGTTTATTGTCCAAACTTCATGAAGCGAAGCATCATGTGAATGTGAGACTGGATATGGATGAGTTAGATATTACCTCTGCTGAGAGTAAAGCAACCTATGAGGAAATCAAGTCATATGTGGCAGAGCATAATGAGGGGATGAAAGTATCTAACCTTTATATTGCGCAGGTTAAGGCTAAGTATGGAATTATAGAGCGTGAGAATTATAATAAGCCTAAGTTAGATGACGCCAGACAGCCTAAGTGTCCAAATGAGAAGGAAGAGGCTATTGTGGATGCGATGGAGCATTTTAAGATGATTTAGTAGATATAGAGAAAGGATGCATAATGAATATAAAACTAATAATATTCGACTTTGATGGAACAATAATGGATACTAAAAATACGATTATAGCTGCAAAGCAGGAAACATTGCGTCAGATGGGAGTAGATGTAGCAGATGAACAGACATGTGCAAGTACAATTGGAATGTCTGCTAAAATAGGCTTTCAAAAGTTGTGTCCGGAATTATCAGAGGATATGATTGACTTATGTATGAAAAAATATCGTGAAATCTTTGATGAAACAAAGAAAGTAGTGCCACCTGTCTTATTTCCTAATATGGTTGAAACCCTAAATGAACTGAAGAAAAAAGGTATAGTGTGTACAATTGCTACTTCAAGGGGACACAATTCATTAGTTGAATTTCTTGAAAGTATGAATATTGCTAAATTTTTTTCGTATATATTAGCAGCTGAAGACACTACTTTGCTTAAGCCAAATGCAGAACCGGTTAAGAAAACATTAATTGATTTATCATGTAGTTTGGAGAATACTCTTGTTGTTGGAGATATGCCATTTGATATAATTATGGGTAAAAATGCAGGCGTGTATACATGTGGAGTAACCTATGGTGTTTCAGATAAAAAGAGTCTTTTAGAGGCAGGAGCAGATTGGATAATTGATAGTATAAGTGATTTGCTAGAAATAGTATAAAATCCTATTTATGGATATAACTAACAATGATAAAAAGAATACAAAAAATTAAGGAAAAGGTCTAATTTATAGATACAGGAGTTGATAATCCTATGAAAAATAGAAATGTTATATATATAAGAGTTGAAACGCAGTGAACAAGCTATAATTATAATCCATCGGGAACTAAGGGGGCACTTCTATACGGAGAGATATGCACCTTCATTTTATTTGGGCGTTACAGGATGAATTCCCGTCAAGGCTATACAATGTGCAGACAAAGTACACTATCAATACATCTGTCAAGCAGTTATTTTCCTTTTTACGTATTCATTTCCCTTGAATGCATGGGAAAAACTCCTATTCCTACCGGTTGGAAAGAAATTTATTTGCATCCAAGATAATTTGCGGAGACTGTAATAAAGTATTTGTACGGAAAGGCTGGCGGAGCAGTAAGCAGTACAGGAGTTGACCGTAAGGTATGGCAGTGCAGTGAGTGGTACAAGGTTAAGGGAGTTATAGGATGCACCAACCACCATGTAGAGGAAGAAACATTGATAAAGGCTTATCTGATGGCTTGAAATGCATTGGTGGAGAACCGAGAGGATTTCATGGAGCAGTGGACGGAACAGTTACAAAGCGCGAACCTGTTGAAAGGTTATCGGGCAGAGAAGTTCATAGAATATACTGATGGGGCGAAGTCTTTGACGGAGATGGAACATTGTTGGTAGTGTTTCTGGATGGAACAGAGATTGAATGTAAAAATGAAGAGGAGTAAGAAAAGATGTCGATTGGGAGTTGAGATTCCTGATCGGCTTTTTTTCTTGCTCTTATGCAGATAGTAAAATGTAGGTGGGTGTGGTAAAATGGAATTGCATGCATAATAGTGGGAAGATTTGAAGGGATAAGAAAGTGATATTATTATTGTAAAAAGATTATAGAGTAATCGGGAAATTTCGATTACTCTTTTTAAGTATAAAAAATTGATAGATAATAGTAATAAAATAAAGGGTGGTACAGATTAATGGCAAGAAAATCTATTGATTGGATGAAAACAATGCCTGAGTTATTAAACGAGTGGGATTATGAAAAGAATAATATTATGCCTTCGGATATATCAATTTGGTCAAAAAATAAAGTATGGTGGAAGTGTAAATATGGACATGAATGGGCTTCGACTATGAATAGTAGGCAAAAAAAATCTGGTTGCCCTTATTGTGCGGGATTACTTCCGATTGTAGGAGTAAATGATTTACAGACAACAAATCCTGAATTAATAAAGGAATGGGATTATCAAAAAAATATTATAAAACCATATGAAATCAAGGTAGGAAGTGGGATGAAAATATGGTGGAAGTGTAAAGAAGGTCATTCTTGGGAAGCAACTCCAAATCATAGGAAAAAGGGACAGGGCTGTCCTTATTGTTCCGGTAAGAAAGTATTGGCAGGATTTAATGATATTAATACGCTAAGACCCAATATAGCAAAAGAATGGGATTATGAAAAAAATGAAAATAAAACCCCTGATATGTATACCGTTAGAAGCGGAAGTAAAGTTTGGTGGAGATGTAAAGAAGGTCATTCCTGGAAAGCAGTTATAGCAAGTAGAACAGGTAAAAAATATGTTCAATGTCCGTATTGTTCAGGTCGACTACCTATAGTTGGTACAAATGATTTGCAAACAACAAATCCTGATTTGATTAAAGAATGGGATTATGAGAAAAATAGTCCAATATACCCTTATATGGTAAAAAAAGGAAGCAATAACAAAATATGGTGGAAATGTGAAAAAGGACATGAATGGCAAGCTGAAATAAGTGCTAGAACAAGTGGAAAGTCAGGCTGTCCATATTGTGCAGGCAGAAAAACAATTCAAGGTGAAAATGATTTAGTATCTATTGAATCTAAATTATTATCGGAGTGGAATTATAAAAAGAATGATGGAAAAAAGCCAAGTGATTTCAAAATGCATAGTGGAGCATTAGTGTGGTGGAAATGTGAAAGAGGACATGAATGGCAAGCTAAAATAGCTGATAGAAGCAGAGGTGATGGGTGTCCTTATTGCTCAGGAAAGAGACTGATGGTAGGATTTAATGATTTAGCACATGTATATCCTTATTTGGCTAAAGAATGGAATTATGAAAAAAATCAAGGAAAGATGCCAGAAGATGTAACATCAAAAGCAGGGATAAAAGTGTGGTGGAAATGTGAAAAAGGACATGAATGGCAAGCTTTAATAAGCAACAGAAGCAGGGGTGATGGGTGTCCAATATGCAATTCTGGAATTAGAACATCATTTCCAGAACAAGCTATATTTTATTACATTAAAAAAATATATCCAGATGCACTGAATCGATGTACACAACAATTGGGAGGAAAAAGAGAGCTGGACATATTTATTCCGTCAAAACAGGTGGGAATAGAATATGATGGTAGTGTATGGCATTCAAGTGAAAAGGCTTTAAATAGGGAAGTGAAAAAGTATGAAGAATGTATAAAGCAAGGCATTTTTCTGATACGTGTAAAAGAAAAGAATGGTGTACTAAAAGAAGGTTCTTGTGATGTGTTAATACGTACGGATAGTAACTATAATAATGAAACCTATAAAAAATTATTTTCTGAGCTAAATAATTATATTGATATTCCAGATGATATAGATGTTGTTAGAGATAGAATACATATTTTGGAGAATTATCGGACTGAATTGAAAAATAAATCAGTGGGTACATTATATCCTCATTTAGTTTTAGAATGGGATACTGAAAAGAATGGATTATTGACTCCCTTTATGTTTACACCAGGAAGTGGGGAAAAAATATGGTGGATATGTAATATGAATCACAGATGGCGAGCATCAATTGTATCAAGAACAAAAGGAAGCAAATGTCCTTATTGTTCAGGTATTTGTGTTATCAGAGGGAAAAATGATTTAGCAACATTAAGACCAGATATAGCCGCAGAATGGAATGATGAAAAAAATGGGGAATTGAAGCCATGTAATTTAAAAATTAAAAGCAATAAAAAAGTATGGTGGAAATGTAAAAATGGTCATGAGTGGCAAGCTATTATTTCTAATCGGACAAACAAAAATCAAGGATGTCCATTTTGTAAAAAAGGTGACAGTGAAAGTTAGAATAATAAAGTCTGATATTGAAATGTATATATCAGAAAAAAGACGTTTTAAGAATCTTTTATCATACCCACATAGGAAAAATCAAAGTACAAAAAGAGTAAACAGCACAACTGAAAACTTTGATTTTACACAGAGTGAATCCAAAGAAAGAATTAGAAACTCGAATCTATCAGTATTTTGAAGAAGTAGATTAAGGACCTGTAATCTACCATTGGACTTGTAAACTTGGTGAAGCTTCTGATACTGAGAGAGCAAACAGTTATTGTGTCGGTTATTTATTATTCGGCGTACTAGTGAGTACTTCTATATTTCAAATGGAGCTTATGCTTGAAAGGTTAACGACAGACTAACGGTAGACTAACGAAGAACTAACGACAGACTAACGACGGTATAATTGTTTTGCAAATCCGAGTATGATATTATTACCATGGAATTGATAGGGCGATTAATATTGAGATTTGTAAAAGGCTACTATTTTATTACAAAGAACTACTATTTGACTACGGTTTCAATACTTGTGCTGATGAAACAGGCATGTTATTATAGTGGCATAAAAAACTAATAAATTTACGCATAAAACTATTAAAAAACTAATATGTAGCCACTTTTATTTTTATTATAGCTGAAGTAATATTATCATGGGTAAGAGCGAAGCCTCTTAGCAGGTTAAGGCAACATGAAAGGAATTGAGTAAAATCAGTTCCTTTTTTTATTGCAAAAAATTAGAGAACAGGAGGAAATGCAAAGTGAAAGAGTATTCAAAAGGAATCTATGTGAAATTTAAACCAGAGGAGGTGGAAATACTGCATGATCGGATGAAGGAAGCCGGAGTTCAAAATATGAGTGCGTATATCAGGAAGATGGCGATAAACGGGTATGTAATAATCCCTGAATGGCCTGATTTGAACCGGGTAATATCTTTACATACAAGGATTAGTAATAATCTCAATCAGTATGCTAAGAAAGCAAATGAAACGGGGAAGCTGTATGAAGAGGATATTGCAGAAATAAAAATGATGAATAATGAGCAAACAGAACTTCTGAAAAAGGCACTTGAAGCAGTTATTCATCTATATGAGGAAGATTCAAAGAAGAGAAAGTGAATTGATAAAAAGCGTTAGCGTGGCTCTGCGGTTTATCCGCAGTTCGAGGGGATTGGGGCATTCCCCAACAAGCAAAAATGCGCCGGGTATATACCGG
>OMGR01001114.1_pt1 | contig 12218 bp, 12 predicted proteins | sample 1646061 | NCBI WGS metagenome assembly OMGR01 (sample SAMN05578583, study PRJEB25193) | human gut metagenome | biome: Human Microbiome; feature: human-associated habitat; material: feces | host: Homo sapiens | place: USA:Birmingham | reverse complement strand
GTTTCGTGAGTGAAAATTCCAGCGAAGATATTGATATATTTTCTAGTCAGGGAGTTAAGATAACGAGCATAAAAGGAACACAAATAACCATTCCATTGTCTCAAAGTGGACTATATATCCTAAGGCAAGGTAAAAATACTCTAAAAGTATTGTACAATCCAAAACGCTAAATATCCGTACAAATAAAAAGGATGAATTCATTTGAGAAATCAAGAATTCATCCTTTCTATTATATAGTTAAACTTCCTTCTTTCAAAATATCCACCAATATCGGCTTTACCCCACTCACGAAACACTCCACAGCAATTACCATCAGAATAAGCCCCATCAGGCGCATCATCACATTATTTCCCGTTTCCCCTAAAACTTTTACCAGTCGCGTAGAGGCACGCAAGATGAAAAATGTAATCAAGTAGATAAAAGCAATCATTCCAATTAATACACCTTTCATTTGGATAGTGTGGGCATCCTGCATCAACACAATGGCGTTTGCTATGGCACCGGGACCGCAAAGCATCGGAATCCCTAAAGGAGTGACGGAGATGTCATCGGCATAAGTTTTAATCTCTTCATCTTTCAATTTCATTTGTGTATAACGTGCTTGCAACATATCAAAACCGATTTTAAAGATGATGACACCACCTGCTATACGAAATCCGTTTGTAGAGATCCCAAAGAACTTGAACAGGAACTGACCTGCAAAAGTAAAGACCATAATCGTGATGAAAGCCACTAATGTAGCACGAGACACTACAGACTGCCGTTCCTTATCCGTCATTCCATGGGTCATGGTCAGAAAGACAGGCATAGTCCCGAGAGGATTTGTCAACGTAAAGAAAGAAGTGAAACAAAGCAAAGCGAAAGGTAAAATAGTATCCATAGCTGCAAATTATGTGTTTACGCTGACAAAATTACAACTAATTCCTCAATGTCACAACAATTGGAGCAACTCTTTCAAATCTGTAATCTGATAAGTAGGCTTAAATGGAAACTCGGTACGTCCCGTTACATTATAGAATACCTGGTGCATGCCTACTCTCTGAGCACCCGTTATATCATTTTCCCAACTATCACCCACCATCAACGACTCACGCTGTTCAGACTGGGTAGCCGACATGGCAAAATGGAAAATCTCGGGCCATGGCTTCAGGACACCAATATCATCTGATAGAACTACTTTCTTGAAGTAATGGTCAATTCCAGCAGAACGCATTTTGTGGCATTGCAGTTCCTGAAATCCATTGGAGAGGATATAAAGATTATATTTAGGTGCCAAATATTCCAGCACTTCCTGCGCATGGGGCATCAATCTGCTTTTAGTGGGAATCACCGCAAAGAAATCTTCAGAGAAAGCCTTTGCCAAAGCTGCATCCCCCTCTCCCACTGCTTCCAGCGGATAAAGAAAACGCTGGCGGTTCAACTCATCCTTTGTCACTTTTCCATCCGCATATTCTGCCCACAATTCCACATTACGCCGCTCATAGAGTTCATAAAAGTGCTGGAAAGACCGGAAGTAGCGGTCATATTCATATTTGCGATACATTTCTTCAAAGGTATCGCGGGCATTATAAGAAAACGCCCAAAGAGTATCATCGAGATCGAAAAACAGATTCTTGTATTGCATAAAAAAGAAATGGCAGGGCTCATGACCCTGCCATCTTATGACATTATCAAATTATTTCACTTGGATAACCAGATATTTAGATACGCTCCAGAAGTCTTTCGGATTCGTAATCTTCAGAACAAGCTGGCCTTTATCATCTTTTTCCAAAGCATAAGAACCTGCCGGATGAGTTGTCAGAACATCAGCATCCTTAGAATACAACTTAATTTCTTTCGTTGTACGGATGTCAACCTGAGTAAAGTAATCCTTATTCACATCACCATCCTTCAATACTTTACCTTTTTTGAAGAGACCGGTATCAGTCAGGATTTTTTGGTCTTTCAATTCCTTCTTAGTTCCGAATACGAACCAAGCGGTATTTATTGCCTTATCCTGCTCAGCCACAGTCTTAGCCTTAGCCTCGTTTTCAGCAGAGAGAGCTTCTTTGTCAGCCGACAGACCGGTTACGGCTGCATCCAATTCCTGGATACGGATATTCTTGGAAGCAAGTTCAGCCTGCAACTCTTCAATACGCTGAGTCTTGGCTACCAATTCCTGAGTCAGAGATTCTACCGCTTTCTTCATTTGTGCAGAATTGGTCTTACTGTTTTTCAGCATTGCTTCCAATTTGGCAATCTGCTCTTTGTTTTCCTGCATCTGCTTCTGGATGAATTCAATGTCAGTCGCAATCTGCTGTTTGGCAGATAAAGAGCCTTCCGAAACTGCACCACGTTGCAAATCTACGCGGCTTTCAGCGGCATTGATTTGGCGGAAGCCTTCGGAGATATCATTGAAAGTGCCCATCATTTCGTCCAGTTCAGCATTACGCTGGGTAAGTTCCATCAAAAGAGAATCATTTTCAGCTTTCAACTGGTCTTTGCTACCACCTGATAAGCCGTCGCACGATGCCATAACGGCTGCGCATACAATTAAAACTGCTAACTTTTTCATACGCTTTTGTTTTACGTTGGTTAATGAAGTTATCTAATCGTCTATTCCTTCTACTACTATTACTATTTCTCCACGTGGCTCATTGGCGGTGAAATGCTCTATCAATTCCGTGAGACTGCCACGCACCGTCTCTTCGTGCATTTTTGAGATTTCCCTCGATACGGAGGCCTGACGTTCGGCACCGAAATGTTCGGCAAACTGCGTCAATGCTTTCACCAAGCGGTGGGGAGACTCATAAAACACCATTGTCCGGCGTTCTTCTGCCAAAGTTTTCAGACGCGTCATGCGGCCCTTCTTTTGGGGAAGAAAACCTTCGAAACAGAATTTCTCATTCGGCAAGCCCGAAGCAACCAAAGCCGGAACGAAAGCCGTAGCCCCCGGTAAGCATTGCACCTCGATGCCATTACGAACACATTCACGCACTACCAGAAAGCCCGGATCGGAGATTCCCGGTGTACCTGCATCCGAAATTAATGCCACAGTTTCACCTGCCTTTATTCTATTAACAACACTTTCCACCGTTTTATGTTCATTAAATTTATGGTGGGATTGCATTGCATTCTTTATTTCAAAGTGTTTCAGCAGTATTCCGGAAGTACGGGTATCCTCAGCAAGAATCAGATCCGCCTCTTTCAGGATGCGGATAGCACGGAATGTCATATCTTCCAGATTTCCTACCGGAGTAGGCACTACATAAAGTTTTCCCATATCCGTTATATACTTTAGCTAAAATATTTCTTGAGAAGTTCTACAAAATCGACAACCGCCTCATTTTCTTCATCAGGATTTACCAGAGAAGAGAAAAGTTCCAGTGCCTTATCCAGAGAAGGGGCATCACCCAACTGGCGTATAACCTCATTCATGCGGGCAGTGTTACCACCAAAAATCTCACGCGCAAAGCGGAAAGAATCGTTCAGGCTGATAGCATGCCGCAAGTCAATAGCCGGCTTTATCCGTTCTGCCAGGATTGGCGATGCAGGAGAGGAACTTGGAGCCTCCGGCTCATGCTTAGGAGATACAGGCCCGGTAAGCTCCGGAACTTTGATCTCAACAATCTGAGGCTCTTCCACCTTGCTTCCAGTCTCCTCCAATACCTTCTGCAATTCATCCAGACGCGCACGCATCTGCTGAATACTCCGTTTCGCCACAATCCGTAATTTAGAATCAGGCTCGGCCGTTATAGTTTGCATTAGATATTTCAGTTCCTGAATGTCCAGTTCTATGTCATCCAATAATGTTTGCATTTCCTTTCTCATCACAAAGTGTTAATGCCGCAAATGTAGAAATAAATAATGAAATAATATCGGAAAGCCATTAAAAGTGTTATTTTTGCGGCTAAAATAAACTTTTAAAACAATGGTATTATTCTCGGAAGACCACATACAGGAAACCAATCGTAGAGGAAGAATCGAAGTTATTTGCGGCTCCATGTTCTCTGGCAAGACAGAAGAACTGATTCGCCGCCTGAAACGTGCTAAGTTTGCCAAACAACGTGTAGAGATATTCAAACCCGCCATCGACACCCGCTATTCGGAAGAAGAGGTGGTGTCACACGACAGCCACTCCATAGCATCTACCCCGATAGATTCTTCGGCAAGCATCCTGCTGTTCACTTCGGAAATAGATGTGGTAGGAATCGATGAAGCACAATTCTTCGACAGCGGTTTGATCGATGTCTGCAATCAGCTTGCCAACAATGGCGTACGCGTTATTGTTGCCGGTCTGGATATGGACTTCCGCGGACTTCCATTCGGCCCGATGCCCGGCCTGTGTGCCATTGCCGACGAAGTTTCTAAAGTTCATGCCATCTGTGTGAAGTGCGGGCAACTGGCATCCTTCTCTCACCGCACCGTTAAGAACGACAAGCAAGTACTTCTGGGAGAAACTGCCGAATACGAACCTCTCTGCCGTGAATGTTATCTGCGGGCAGTGAAAGAAGATCAGAAAGCGGCTGGCAGTTGACAACAAATAAAAAAGCATAAGCCTTATGGAACGTAAGAAGATTACATTCGACAGTTTTATCCGTGCTGTCATTCTCGGTGCCATTATCATCGGTATATTGATGCTTCTGAAGCGGTTGAGTGGAGTATTGCTTCCGTTCTTCCTGGCATGGCTGATTGCTTACCTGATATATCCGTTAGTATCCTTTTTCCAATATAAGTTGCGGCTAAAGAACAGAATTGCTTCTATCTTCTGTGCTTTATTCACTCTTACCATTATAGGAGGGGCTGCGTTCTATCTGCTTGTGCCGCCCATGATTCAGGAATTCTTGCGGGTGAAGGATTTGCTAATAGAATATTTCAGTACTACCCATACCGCAAGCAACGTGCCCACTACCCTCTCCGAGTTTATCCGGCAGAATGTTGACATGCACATATTAGAGCAGATGTTCAGTCAGGAAAACATATTGGATGCCCTTAAAGTGACCGTGCCCAAGTTGTGGGCATTAGTCTCGGAATCCATAAACCTTTTATTCGGGTTCTTCACTGTCTTCCTTATACTATTATATATAGTGTTTATTTTGCTCGATTATGAAAGTATATCCCAAGGCTGGACACATCTCATGCCCAAGAAATACCGGCACACAGTGACTGGCATACTGAACGACGTAAAAGACGGCATGAACAGATATTTCCGCGGACAGGCATTAGTAGCCTTGTGCGTAGGTATCTTATTCAGTATCGGATTTCTGATTATTGACTTCCCTCTGGCTATTGGCTTGGGGCTGTTCATTGGTGCGCTGAATATGGTGCCTTACCTGCAAATCATCGGTTTTGTCCCTACCATCATGCTCGCCATTCTGAAAGCTGCGGATACCGGCGATAATTTCTGGATTATCATAGCTTCGGCAACGGCTGTATTCATAGTAGTACAGATCATACAAGACGGTTACCTCGTGCCTCGCATCATGGGAAAGATAACCGGATTGAATCCTGCCATTATTTTGCTCTCCCTCTCTGTCTGGGGCTCATTAATGGGTATGCTGGGGATGATCATAGCCTTGCCGCTTACCACGCTGATGCTCTCCTATTATCAACGATACATCATTAATCAAGAAAATATTTATCGAACGGAATCTACTGAGGATCAGCCGATAGAGGGTACTAAAGAAAAATAATGCAAACTTTTTTCCTCATATTCCTTGCAGATTAAATAAAAGTACCTATCTTTGCACCCGCTTAACAGCAATAAAGGTTTGATTCGCTAGCTCAGCAGGTAGAGCACAACACTTTTAATGTTGGGGTCCTGGGTTCGAGCCCCAGGCGGATCACTGAGGATCAAGCAGCTATCTAATTTAGATAGCTGCTTTTTTCGTTCAATATTACAGTTTTCAATGTTCGATGGAGTTAAAAAACACATTTAGAATAAATCAAAAAGAGCAAGAACTACATTTTTTTCTGCACAAATTATTTGCTATCACAGACAGATTCTGTACATTTGCGCAAACTATTTATAAATTGAAGAAAAAGAAAAAATATGAATATATTGATGAGTATCTACTAAATAGATATTCAAAAAGTCGATTTTCATTTACTTTCGAAGAATTAAAAGATACATTTAATTCCTCGAAGAGAGTTATTCACAAAATAACATTTCAATCAAAAGCAAATAATAAAATCGCTATTATTCAAACTTTCTTTTATATCTCTACTACTTCTAAATATCCTAAAAAAGGGAATCTTCCTATATATTTCTATATTGATTATTTAATGAAATATTTAAGACGAAATTATTATGTTAATTTATGTTTCAACATAGTTCTACACAAAATAACTCAACAACAGCACGTTGAGTATCAAATTATCGCTGCACAAGAGCCAATTAGAAATTTCACTATTGGTAATATCAAACACAACTTTTCAACTTGCCCCAAATGGGGGCAAAAAACACCACTGATCAAAAATTCACTACAAAGACTAACTGCATTAAATTTCATATCTTTCAATGAGAAAATAGGATAGATAAAAATTTATTAGATAATATATAATCATCCTGAAGCAGGATATTGAAAAAACATATGAAAGAAAAGAGCGTAAAGATGAATAAAAGGGAATCAAAATACAATATTCCAAATGGCTGGACAGAAGTACCACTCAAAGATATATTAATCTTAGAGTATGGTAAGAGTCTTACTGCAAAAGATAGAGTTAATGGAAACTACAAGGTATGGGGATCCAGTGGAATTGTTGGAACCCATAATGACTTTTTAGTGGAAGCACCAGCTATTATCATTGGAAGAAAAGGTTCTGTTGGAACAGTTCATTACTCACATGAAAAATGTTGGCCAATAGATACAACTTACTATATAAAACCAAGCAAATCACTCTCTTCTAAGTTTATATTCTACTTACTAAAGCAGTTAAATCTCTCTATATTAGATAAATCAACTACGATACCTGGTCTAAATAGAGAGAGTGTTTATTCTTTAAATATATTATTACCACCTCTAAATGAACAATATCGAATAGTAAATAGAATAGAAGAATTATTTAGCGAATTAGATAAAGCAGAAGAAACATTACAAAAAGAGCTCAAAAGATTAAAAATATACGAACTAGCTGTTTTAAATAAAATATTTAAAAGTAGAGAAGAGGGATGGGCTAAATTTAAGTTTAAAGATTTATTTGAATTTATCGGTGGAGGAACTCCCAGTAAAAAGCAAAAGCAATACTGGAATGGTAACATTCATTGGGCAACAGTAAAAGATATCAGTGCAAAATATCTAAATACTACACAGGATAAAATCACAAAAGAAGGATTACTTAATAGTTCAACAAAAAAAGCTCAAAAAGGAGATGTTATACTTGTGACAAGAATAGCACCGGGAAGAGTTAGTATCTCAAACATTGAAACAACGATTAATCAAGATCTAAAAGTCGTCCTTCCCAAAGAAAAGAATCTATCTTCTACTTTTATTTATTATTTATTAAATGCCTATTATAAGGATATTATTAATTTATCAAGTGGGACAACAGTCAAAGGAATTAATTTGTCTCAGCTTAATAATATTCCAGTTTACATTCCTTCATGCGAAAAGCAAGATGAAATAATTCAAAAATTAGAACATTTATATTCTTTTACATCCAATATTTCAAAAGAGATTGAAGATGCATTAAAACATATTATAATTGAAAGACATGCTATTCTAAGAAAAGCCTTCAAAGGCAAACTAGTTTCTCAAGATATCGAAGACATTCCTGCTTCCAATATATTAGAGATAATAAAAAAAGAAATCTATTTGTCAAATCAAAAAAAGACGATTAAAATGAAAACAATAAAATCACCTAAAAAACAACTAATAGAAGTTTTCAAAGACACCTTTAAAGAAAATATATTTACATTCGAAGACATTAAAACAAACATTGTCATATCATACGAAGAATTGAAGAAACAATTATTTATCTTACTAGAGAATAATTTGATTCAAGCACAATTCGACCCCAATATTGGTAAAATCATATATAGAATAAGTTATGAAAATTAAAAGAATAAAAATACATAATATACCCCATAAACCTCTAATTGATGGGCTTGATATAAGTTTTCCTGATAGCATAAACTATAACAGCCTGAATACTAATTGCCTAATTGGAGTAAACGGTTCTGGAAAATCTCAATTTTTAGAATCAATTGCAGATCTATTTGTATATCTTGATTCTCTATATAGAAATTGTAACAAACCTAAAACGACGTCTTCTCCATTTCTTTTTGACATTCTCTACTTTATCATCCACAATAACAAAAAGTATACAGTTAATATTATTCAAGAAAAGCCGAATAAGCTTCCTTTGTTCATTGTTAAAAATGAGATTGGCAAAGAAATTCAGCTAAAAGGAAAAGAATATGATTTATACTTACCAGCTAAAATAATAGGCTATACTTCAGGTGAAAATGAAACACTCAGTATCCCCTTTCTTGCATATTATGATGAATATGCAGAATACACAGCAGGAAGAGCTATACATGGATACAATTCTACAGATTATGAGCCTAGATTTTATTTCATGGATTATAGTACCAATTTAGGAATTGTTATTAGTAATCTGATTTTTGAAGAATTTGAGGGTGTAGAAAAGTTAAAAAAGGAACTCAATATAACACAAATAAAAAGCTTCCAAATTATAATTCAGACGAATTCACCAGCAGCACCTAAAATGCCTATAAAAGGCGAAACAGGTGTTATATTAACAGAAGAGCTCAAACAATGGAGAGATTTCTTAATCAGTACAGCTACATGTTATGAGTTTGAAGAAAAGCTCAATAGATATACTCTTGATTTCTATTTTAACAAAGCTACCAAGGATGCTTTCACGCATTTCTTTAAATCTGCATATAATTTATATACTGCATTATATAAATTAGAATTATTAAATAATTTAATGATAGATAAGGCTGTTCGCAAAAATATAGAAAAAGACAGAAGGAACAGAAATTTAATCAATAAAATGCCATCTGTTCCAAACAAAGATAAAGTATTACATTATTCTGAGCTAAAATTAATGTTACAGAATGGACAAACTGTAGATTATTTATCATTAAGTGATGGAGAGCATCAATATTTTAATATTTTTGGTTCTATTATTATGGTTAATCATGATAATTCATTGTTCCTATTAGATGAACCTGAAACACATTTCAATCCAAAATGGAGGCGACTTTTTATCAGCCACCTAAGAAGTTTAACAAAAGACAGAAAGCAAGATTTATATTTGACATCCCATTCTCCATTTATTGTTTCAGATTGCCCAAGAGATAATGTATACATATTTAAACGGATAGAAAATAAAAGGATTGAAATCAAAAATCCAAGTCAAGAAACATTTGGAGCCTCATTTGATAATATCCTTCAAATGGCATTTGGAATGGACGAAGTTATATCAAAAGAAGCATCTGATAAAATAAAAGAATTACATGAAGAGACAGATCCTAATATAATAGAACAGGAGCTAACAAAATTAGGTGATTCTCCTCAATTGTTACCGCTATATAGAAGAATTGACATGTTATCCCAAAACAAATAAAATATGCTATATAAATATCAATATATAAGAAAACATTCATTACATAGATTACAAAAACATTTATTATTTTTCTTTCGAAAAATAAGAATCGTACAGTACAATACAGTATTTAAAATTGATGGAGATTACTTTCTTCCTGAATTCTCTAAAATTCTAAACGCAAGTCCCACGTTAGCAGAAAAATTTAAACTATTCTTCAACTCATATAAAAAACTATCATCAACACAAAAACAACTTTTCTACCAAAAAGTTGAAAAATGTCAATGCGTAAGATGCTTTTTTGAAGATATAACTATTGATTGTTCTGATATATCAAAAAAATCCATACAAAAGTTAATGCATGATGATACTTTGTATGAATTAATGCAATATTTATCTAAAACAACATTGAAATCTAGTAAATGGAATATTGATGGACATTATAGACAAATGTATGCCAATATGCCTATTGATAAGATCTGCCCATTTTGTGGTATAGAAAATATGCATCAAACTTTCAGAGAAGACTACGACCACTTATTACCCAAGTCAATATATCCATTACTTGCTGTAAATCTATACAATCTAGCTCCCATGTGCTCTATTTGTAATGAAAAAGCAAAAAAAGAAACAGATATATTATATAAAAATGGGATCCGTAGAACTTTTGCTTATCCTTATACTACAAAACTAAATATAGTTCTAAGTTTTGAGAATAGTATTATTCCTCAAACTGATATCAATAATGAAAATGGAAAATGGAACCTTACTATTAACACTGATGATAAAAGAAATATAACATGGTTCGAAGTTTTCAATATTGAAAGAAGGTACATAGATGATTATCTAAAATTTGATTCTTGGACTTATGATTTTGTATACACATTAGTCCAGGCAAGAATAGATATAGAAAATGAAGAACAACTTAAGAGTGAACTATTTTGTACTGCTCAATCATTTGAGAAACGCAAATTCAGTAATTGCAACATCATTAAAGCTCCATTATTTTATTATTTAGCGGTTTGCAACAATAAAATATTCTACAATTCTTTAATACGTAAATATAATAGACTTAAAATACAGTAGTATGAATACAGTAAATCTAGTTCAAAAGATATGGTCATTCTGTGACACTCTCCGTGATGATGGTTTAGGATATAATGATTACCTAGAACAACTTACCTATCTATTATTTCTTAAAATGGCAGATGAGAATAAGTATAAGTATAATCTACCTGAAGTTTGTAATTGGGAGAAGTTAGTTGCAAATAAAGACGGAGAATTATTGTTTCAATATGAAAGAATATTGAAGCTATTGTCAGAATCAGGTGGAATGTTAAAAGACATTTTTGCTGGAGCAAAAAATAAAATTAGTGATTCTATAAAATTAAGGAAACTCATCCATCTTATCAATGAAGAAGACTGGACCTCAACTAATTATGATATAAAGGGGGAAATATACGAATCACTTCTCCAAAAAAATGCAGAAAACAGTGGAGCTGGACAATATTTTACACCAAGAGCTGTTATTAAAGCTATAGTTGAATGTGTTTGTCCTAAACCCAATGAAACCATTGCTGACCCTGCATGTGGTACAGGAGGATTTTTTTTAGGTGCATTAGAATATTTAGAAAAAACATCAAACCTATCAGAAAAAGATAAAGAATTTATAAAATTCAGTACTTTCCATGGTTGGGAAATTGAAAAATCTACAGCTCGTTTATGTCTAATGAATCTCTATCTTCATGGAATTGGTGATTTACAAAAAACGCCAGATATCCACGTTACAGATAGTCTTAAAATAAAAGACGAAGATATTGAAAAAGTAGATATAGTACTAGCAAATCCTCCTTTTGGAAAAAGCAGTAGTGATATTCCAACAAATGATGAAAGATTAGTAGGAAAAGATGGCTATTTTGAAAGGAAAAATTTTTGGGTAACAACAAGTAATAAGCAACTATCGTTTCTACAACATATTGTAACGATGCTAAATGAAAATAGCGGGAGAGCCGCTGTAGTATTACCGGACAATGTTCTATTTGAAGGAGGGGCGGGTGAAATTGTTCGAAAGAAATTATTAGACACTGTTAATCTTCATACTATTCTTCGTTTACCTACTGGCATTTTTTATGCACAAGGTGTAAAATCTAATGTTTTATTTTTCGACACTAAAAGAACATCTAAGCAACATGCTACATCAGATATATGGATTTATGATTACAGAACCAATATTCATCACTCCCCCAAAAAAAATCCACTTACGTTTGATAATTTATATGATTTTATAAATTGTTATTGCCCCAATAATATGTCTATGCGTAAAGAAACATGGAACGAAGAGAATCAAAATGGCCGTTGGAGAAAATATACTTATAATGACATATTACAAAGAGATAAAACCAATATGGATATTTTTTGGCTAAAAGACGAAGGTATTATCGATTATGAAAATTTACCTGAACCCGAAGAGTTAATACTTGATATTATTAATAATATAAAAAGTGCTTTACATAGCCTAGAAATAGTAAAAGAGGGACTTAATTAAATAATATAAGACCCTATTTAAATTTTATTCAATAGTATCCTAATGGACGCCAGTTTTACTGTTTCCTCTGCCGAATTAAATGCCAAATTTATAGTTTCGGCAGAGCCTTTTTAGTAAG
>OMGR01001100.1_pt1 | contig 12354 bp, 9 predicted proteins | sample 1646061 | NCBI WGS metagenome assembly OMGR01 (sample SAMN05578583, study PRJEB25193) | human gut metagenome | biome: Human Microbiome; feature: human-associated habitat; material: feces | host: Homo sapiens | place: USA:Birmingham | reverse complement strand
CTGATTCTTACAAAGCACTTTTATCAATATCCTTCATATAAATCCCCGGGTATTTCATGGGTCGAGTAGACGCACCCCTTGCGGTCGTACGCCCCTCACAGAATCCGGACTTGCGGCTTTCCCGCATCCGGCTCTTTGCGAAACGAATCGTTCACATTTATCAATTATATACACTGACATATATTCGGGGTCTTACCAGTGGATAGCTGTTATCTATCATATTCAGAAATTCTACCCAGTTGTAGCTTTTCTTTTGACTCCTCCGATTTAGACAGTAGAATAAACTTTTCATTACGTGGTATCGAAATGCTGTTATTCTTTCTGTATTGTCTGTGATTCCATAGTAATGGTAATAACCAGTCAGTATCTGATTGAGTTTAGCAGTAATCTCTTTCAGTTTCCATGTTTTCATGTGTCCCATCAGTTGATTTATTTCTCTGCATTTCTTCGCAAACTTCTTCTTACTGGTTTTCCTCTTCACTCTGAATCTACCATTCTTGCTTTTGGAACAGTAGTGTGTAAAACCTAGGAAAGTAAAGGTACCTGGCTTCGTTCCACTTTTACTGCATCTTTCCTTTGCGTATCGTCCGAACTCTATCAGCCTGCTCTTTTCTTCTTCAAGGCTTAATCCAAAGTGTCCCATTCTATGTTTTAAGTGTTCATAGAACCATACTGCATCTGATTTGTATTGGAATGTCACCACAAAGTAGGTAGACCCAAGGAACCTCCCCTTGAGTCCCCATCAGAACCGTACGTGAGCCTCTCGACTCATACGGCTCCCTCTCCAACAGATGGTAATATTCCAAATTTCCAGTGTGCAAACAAGTTTCTGTCTCTTCTGGCTACTGCACCAAGCCAGTGCTCGGCTCTGCTTCTCGTGTTTTTCTTTTTATAACTTCGTCGTACCCATTTAATCAGACATTGATTGATATAACGCAACACCTCATAAAATTCTGACTTATAATAGTGTGTGTAGTAGTTAATCCATCCTTGCACTACTTTGTTTATCATGTTCCCAATATCTTTTAATGAGAGATCCGCCTTTAACTGTATCTTCCATCCTCTGATCTTCTGTTTCATAGCAGTTTTGGCTTTTTCACTGACCGCAGGCGTAAAGCCTACAAAGAACTTTCCTTCTTTATTCTTATTTAGCCTTGGTCTGAACGTATATCCCAGAAAAGTGAATTGAGTACAACTATAGTTTCGTGACCTTCGGTCATCCTTGCAGTAGACAATACGTGTCTTTTCTTTATTCAGTTCCAATCCAAACTGCTGAAAACGTTCTTCCAGTTTCTGCTTTATAAATACAGCCTGCTTGTACGATTGGCAGTGCAGTACTCCATCATCAGCATATCTTTCCCACCAGATGTTCGGATATGCTTTTGTCATAAAGTCATCAAATACATAGTGAAGAAATAGATTTGCAAGCACAGGACTGATAACTCCACCCTGAGGTGTTCCTGACCTGCGTTCAGCAACCGAGCCATCACTCATGATGAACGGCACTGTAAGCCAGCGTTTTATATAAAGTATCAGCCATTTTATTTGCGTATGTTTCTCAACCATGTACATCAGATATCCATGTTTGATGTTATCAAAGAGCCCTTTGATATCTAATTCCAATACCCAGTCTCTTTTAAAACATCTTTCCCTTGCTTGTCCTACTGCCTGAATTGCAGATTTGTTCGGACGGTATCCATATGAGTCATTGTAAAACATTGGCTCAACCAGCGGTTCAAAGTACATCTTCGCAACCATTTGTGCGATTCTGTCTTCTACTGTTGGAATTCCCAAAATTCTGGTGCCACCATTTTTCTTGGGTATTTCTACTGCCCTTACAGGCTTCGGGAAATAACTTCCTGATGCCATCCGGTTCCATAGTTTATACAGGTTGTTATTAAGATGCTCCTCAAACTCTTTTATGGTTTGTTCATCCACCCCGTAACTTCCTGCGTTTTCCTTTACCGCCTGAAAAGCTGCAATTACAGCCTTCTTTGAAATATCAAACTGTTTTGCTTCGCTCATAAGCTCCTCCTTATTCCTAAGTTGACTTATTTACTCTGCTTGGATACTGTGGCTTCTTCGCTCTGTTTTCTTTTCAGAAACCCTCTTCACTACTATAAGCCACTCTGCCCCTATGACTGTATCAGTACTCTGTACCTTGCGGTTCGTCCACTTGGCACTCTCCCTTAACACCAGCCCGTAGGTTCCCACGTTCCATATGAATGCCTGAACAGTGTTCATGCCACCTTTACGCCGTCCACCGCATAACCAGTAAATAGGCTCCCGTTATGCTTATCCCAGGTTAACGACTGACCCCCTGGTTTTGATGGAGTCTCTACGCTTTCGACGTTTTCGTAAGTGGTTCACAGCTTCGTTCATCTCCACTGTCCACACCTGACTGTTTTGTACAGCCTTTTCTCTGACGCTCAGCACCATAGCTTTTGACTACAGCACCTCAGAGTGATTTGAAACCTCCACCTATATAGCGGTTCCGATGGGCCTGCCATCATCATTCACACAGCATGGCTATACTTGTTTGACATCATGTCACAAGTTTCCGCCTTCGTGGCGCACAATCATCAGCATAGACCACCAGACCTGCATATCCCTTTAACATCGGCGTTACCACCTCTCTGAACCACCATATCAGCACATAGTGCATATAGATACAGGAAATTATCGGAGAGCAGACGGAACCTTGTCCACTTCCTTCCTCTGTTGCTTCAAATTCATAGTTATTCATAATTCCTGCTTTCAGCATTCGTCTGACAAGGCGGATGATATTCGGGTCTTTGATCCTTGATTCTATAAAACGCACAATCCATTCATGGTCAAGATGCTGGAAGAATCCTTTTATATCCGCATCCAGAACATAATTCGTCGGTTTCCTTTCCAGCATTATGTTTAGTTTGCGGATTGCTTTATGGCAGCCCCTGTTGGGTCTGAATCCCATCATCTCATCATAAAACATTGGCTCGAATACTGCTTCCAGTATCCTGCGCAGTGCTTCCTGTACCAGCTTGTCTTCATAACAGTAGATACTAAGTGGCCGCATCTTCCCATTGTCCTTTGGTATTTCTACCAGTCTTGCTGGTTTAGGCTTATAGGATTTCTTCTTCAAACTTTCTATAAGGGCTTCTAGATTTTCTTCCAGATTTCTTCCGTATTCTTCTTTGGTAACTCCATCTATTCCTACGGCTTTCGTTCCATCCATCTGGACATGACAGTTCTCAAGCATCTCCTTATTGATAAGATGCCCCAGTGATGTAAAGACCATGTCTGGGTTTTCTTTTGATAATTGTGATATTCTCGCCAATTTCGTTTCCATTAGTTCCCCTATCTCTGTGTATAGCTAATGTTTCCTCTTTGATATAGTTTCGCAGGCCAGAACTGCGAGGCACAGTTCTCTCTCGACTTCCCTCCAGTATTTATTTTGTTCATACCTTCACCGGTACTGTTCGGGCCTCCGACTACCTGCACTTCGTTTGTCTTTCTTCTTTTGGTTGGCGGACATACTTTTCATTTACACACTCTGAAAAGAAAATGCAGGTCCTCTCCAGTTGACATATAGTCCCTGTCTGACATGAATAGTTTCAACAACACCGCAGAGGCATGCAAAATCTCACCATAACGATAAGTGCATATATTATCTTCCACCCTGACCACGGTGTCGACCCTCTGATACTTTGGGATTTCGGTGCTCCATAGCTATCCCTGCTATCTTGCTGTCTACGCTTAGCCTGCACGTTACCGTAACAGACTCAAGACTCGCTTCAAATGCTGTGGTTAACAGCTTATTTGATGGGGCTTCCACCCACCGGACTATATACCCTTTGCTGGACGCACGGTCAGACCCCATGAAATACCAATCATTATACAGTCAGGCTGCCTCTTCGTGTGAACTGGGGAGGTGGCTGGAGTGATACACCGCCCTATTGTAATGAAAAGGGCGGGACTGTATTAAATGTCGCTATTCTTTTGAACGGGGAGAAGCCGGTAGAGGTGACATTGGAGAGGATTCCTGAGCAGAAGGTGGTTTTTGACAGCCGGGATATGGATGTTCATGGAGAGTTTGACACGATTGAGCCTTTGCAGGCCACAGGTGACCCTTATGATCCTTTTGCCCTGCAGAAGGCCTGCCTTCTTGCCTGCGGAATAATTCCCAGGGAAGGACATACTCTGGGTAAAATACTGGAACGCCTTGGCAGTGGTTTTGTTATGCATTCTGAGGTAACAAATGTCCCCAAAGGTTCCGGTCTTGGCACCTCATCTATTCTTTCGACAGCCTGTGTGAAGGCAGTGTTTGAATTTATGGGAATCGCATATACAGAAGAAGATTTATATGCCCATGTACTGGCAATGGAGCAGATCATGTCTACAGGAGGCGGATGGCAGGATCAGGTCGGAGGTATTACATCTGGTCTTAAATATATAACCTCCATGCCTGGACTTCAACAGCGGCTTCAGGTAGCACACATAGAGCTTTCACCGCAGACAAAGAAGGAATTGGATGAGAGATTTGTCCTGATCTATACAGGGCAGAGGCGTCTGGCGAGAAATCTTCTCCGTGATGTGGTGGGACGCTATGTGGGCAATGAACCGGACAGTCTGTTTGCGTTGGAGGAGATCCAGAAAACAGCAGCACTGATGCGCTTTGAACTGGAGCGTGGAAACGTAGACGGTTTTGCAAAGCTTCTGGATTATCACTGGGAACTGAGTAAGAAAATAGATGCCGGAAGTAGTAACACTTTGATTGAGCAGATTTTCAGCAGTATTGAGGAGCTGGTGGACGGAAAGCTGGTATGTGGTGCCGGTGGTGGTGGTTTCCTTCAGGTGATACTGAAAAAGGGTGTGACAAGGCAGATGGTAGAAGAACGTCTGAAAGAAGTATTTATGGACAGCCTTGTTGGCGTAGCTGACTGTAATCTTGTATGGGAATAGAAATTCCAAAGGAAAAATACTTATTCCTGTATCTCTCAAATGCGGAGATACAGGAGTAATTTACAGGCTCTCTTTCTTGTCCATCCGGTAGCGTTTATCCAGGTGGCGGTTGATCAGAAGCAGGAATACAATTGTTGAGAGGACAGAAGAGATTCCGTCAGCAACAGGTTCTGCGAAAAAAGCCGCTTTTGCACCAAAGAAAGAAGGCAGGACAGCTGCACTGATCACAAAAAGAGATTTTCTGGTAACGGAGAGCGCAAGTCCTGTCTTTGGACATTCCAGGGCAGTCAGCCCGTCTACAAAGACATACTGGAAGCTTAGCGGAATGATCATCAGTGTATAGGTACGGATGACCCAGACAGAGAATCTGATATACTGTGGATCAGTGGTAAACAGAAGAACAAAGTACCGGGGAATAAATCGGGAGAGAAGGAACATGATGGTGGTAAAGATAAGCATTACTCCCAGAATGTTCCTTTCTGCGTCCTTGACCCTGTTTACGCATCTGGCACCGTAATTGTAGCTCAGGATTGCCTGTGTACCTCCGCTGATCCCGATCATAGGTGAGGTGATCAGAAGCAGATAGCTTTGAGCAATGGTGGCACAGGTGATCAGCATATCGCCCTGGGAAGCACCACCATATTTCTGGAGCATTGTATTCATAAAAATCAGGATCAGGCTGTCTGTGGCCAGGATCAGAAAAGGAGAAAATCCCAGGGAAAGGATTTTCCTTATGACTTTTAAGTTGTACTGTCCGAAGGTAATCTTTACAGGAACCTTTTTTCCCAATAAGAAGGTCATTGCAAAGATGCAGGAGAGTATCTGCGAAATAACGGTTGCAATGGCAGCACCGGAAATTCCCATATGAAAACCAAAAATAAAAATCGGGTCTGACAGGATGTTACATCCTGCGCCGATCAGTACGGTAAACATTCCCACAAGGGGGAATCCCTGACAGTTGATAAAGTAATTAAGCCCTGTAGCCATCAGTGCGAAAAAGGTACCTGTTGTATAAATAGTCAGATAGGTATTGGCAAAAGGAAAAGTAGCCCCACTTGCGCCAAACAACATAAGCAGCTTATCTTTTAGCAGAAGAAAGCTGACAGTCAGCAGAACAGAAAAAATACTGAGCATCAGAAAAGAATTTGCCAGTACCTGTTCTGCTTTTTTGTGATTCTTTTCGCCCATTCGGATTCCCATGGTAATGGAACCTCCGATTCCTACCAGGGTGCCAAAAGAAGTGAGAAGTGTAACGATAGGACCGCATATGCCTGCACCTGCAAGAGCCAGTGCGCCATTTTCGGAAATATGTCCGATATACATCCTGTCAATAATACTGTAAAGTACATTGACAAATTGCGCGGTCATAGAAGGGATGGCAAGCTGGAGCACCAGAGTGCGTACGGGTGCCTTGCCAAGATTTGCTGTTGTGTTCATTTTAATTTTCCTCATCCATTCGACAGGGACTGCCGCACTTGCATGTGCAGCAGCCCCTGTATATTAATCATTGTCAATTTTAACAGATATGGACAGAAAAAACTATGATTTTTGAGATATTGTCCTTGTAAAAGATATTGAGAATAGCCGCTCGGGGTCAGCCTCTCGGGGTCAGACCCCATGAAGAAGAAATGATTTTTCTCTAAAGAAACTATAAACGAAAACGAGAGCATAGGCTACTGGCGCTGCTCTAATAACTACATAAAATTTTGTGGAAGGCACATTGGGCGCTACAAGGTATGGAAAGGAGAATTATGAAAACAACATTACTTATCATGGCAGCTGGTATTGGCAGCCGCTTCGGAACAGGAATCAAGCAGTTAGAGCCGGTGGATTATGCTTTCCAGGACATTAACGATATTCCGGGGACTCTGCCGGAAGGCCGTACAAAGCCGTGGGGAACTGGTCAGGCCGTGCTTGCAGCGAAGAAGGTCATCAAGACCCCGTTCATCGTCATCAATGCAGATGATTACTATGGCAAAGAAGGTTTCAAGGCTGTTCATGAGTATCTGGTGAATGGCGGCAAGTCCTGTATGGCAGGTTTTGTGCTGAAGAACACGCTGTCTGATAACGGTGGCGTGACTCGCGGTATCTGCAAGATGGATGAGGATTACAACCTGACCGAGGTCGTGGAAACGAAGAACATTGTAAAGACCGCAGCTGGAGCAGAGGCAGAAGGAATGGCTGTTGATGTTGATTCTCTGGTTTCCATGAATATGTGGGGCTTAACTCCTGATTTCCTTACAACGCTGGAAGAGGGATTCAAAGAATTCTTCGAGAAGGAAGTGCCGGGTAATCCACTAAAGGCAGAATATCTGATTCCTATCTTCATCGGTGAACTGCTGGAGCATGGGAAGATATCTGTGAAGGTTCTGAAAACAAATGATACATGGTATGGCATGGCAGATTATCTGGCGGAGCCGCAGGAGGAATATATCTGCTTTTCTAATTATCCTATTGGAGATAAAATTGCAGATTTTGTAGTGCTGACATCAAGATCAAAAATGAAAGTCTGCATTGTAGAAGTCAAAGGTGCAGATTTTAAAATTGTTAAGGCCAATCACTATCAGGGTTTAAATGTACATATGAATGATGCAATTACACAATTAAAAAATCATATGGAATACATAAACAGAAATTACAGTTCATTCAGAACCCAGATACATGAAGATAAGGATAAAGCAATCAATGAGGAATATAGTGGAAATTATTTAGTGGGTCCTCGAAAAACCCTATTGGTTGACCCACAGAAGGATATAGATGTTAAATATATAGCTATAGGTGGAGTTGAAAGAGAAGACAAGTCAATTGAAGAAAGCCACGAAATTGTAAAATGTAAACCAGCAGATAATTTAGAGATAGCTTCGTGGAATTCTTTTGTGCGTAAGTTGGATGAATATCATGGACATCATCCTGTTCAATAAAAAACGCTGGACAGATTACCGGAAATCATCTAAGGAAAAAATCTCATTGTAACAGGCACGCATCAAATCCACAAATCTGGATTACCTGAATAAACTGACCAAGAGAAAGTAAAATATGTGCGGATACAGTCCTTGTAATAGGGGTGTATTGATGTTAAGATGGTAGTATAGAAGATGTGGATAAGCTGAGAAAAGAAGGTGTTACCAATGAATGAGGAAGAAAGATTTGATTTTGAGCAAAAGCACGAAGAAGACCTTCAAAGATTACGTGGCTTTCGTCTTTTAGATGATGATTTTATGAGCAAAGTATTTGAAGATAAGAATTGTGTGGAATTTTTATTGCAGATTATACTAAAACGAGATGATCTTAAAGTTACAAGTGTGAGCAGTCAATATGTAATAAAAAACTTACAAGGGCGTTCTGTTCGTTTGGATATTCTCGCAGTGGATCGACAAAATCAGGTGTATAATATTGAAATTCAAAGAGATGATAAAGGTGCAGGTGTGAAGAGAGCTAGATATAATAGTAGCTTGATTGATGCAAATGTGACAGAACCGGGTGAACAATATCAAAATTTAAATGAAACGTATGTGGTTTTTATCACAGAAAATGATGTGTTAGGAGAGAATATTCCAATATATCATGTGGATCGTATCGTTAGGGAAACAGGAAAAATGTTCAATGACCAATCGCATATTATATATGTAAACTCTCAAATAAAAGATGAAACAGCATTAGGAAAACTTATGCATGATTTTACATGTACCAATGCTAAAGATATGTACTACGAAGTGCTGGCTGACCGTGTACATTATTTTAAAGAAGATGAGAAAGGAGTGGCAATTATGTGTAAAGCTATGGAAGATATGAGAAATGAAGCAGCAAGAGAAGCAGAAAAAATGAAAGCAATTCGTATGGCTCGTTTAATGATAGAAGATGGTAAACTTAATTATGAAGATATTGCAATGTACACAGAGCTTACTCTGGAAGAAGTAGAAAAAATAGCTTTGGAAAAGAAAAGTGCATAATAAAAGACATAAAACGAATGTTTTGTTTTGTGGAACAACTATGCATCCCAGATTGCGGAGAAGTAGCAAAGAAAGCTGAAGCCGAAGCAGTATTTAAGGAGCTGCTGGCAAGCTGTACATCCAGACTGGCAAGAACAACTCTCGGGGTCAGACCCCATGAGGAAGCTTTATTTGATATTATCCGAGGAAGTATCATGAATTTATATAAACGAGACTATATAAAGAGCGTTCCTACCAAACAGGAAATGCAACTGTATGAGGGTATTTTGTGTACTGAAAGAAAAGCTGTCGGAGACAGAGGATTTGGGAAGATAAATCATAGGCGATTGTATCCAGCAGCAGTTCGACACTATGATAGTTTGTTCCCTAACAATCATATTGAGTTGTTTGATTTCCAGAACGAAGGTAATATGGAACAACTAAATGAAGAATTTTGTGCCTTGATTCATGATGCAAATACAAACGAAAGAAACGTTCTTCGCTTTATTAATCACAGACCTGCTTATCATATTATTGCTGGTGTATTTAAGTATTATAATTTTGGTCACCACGATGCATATGTCTTCCCGGAATTTGCTTTAGGTAAGTACATTGCCGATTATTTGTTGATAGGAAAAAGCTCTGGCGGATATGAGTTTGTATTTGTCGAGCTTGAACACCCTAATGGAAGAACAACCTTGAAATCTGGACACGAGGGAGAAACCTTTAGAAAAGGTACTTATCAAATTTATGATTGGAAAGCAGAAATCGAAGCACACTTTTCTGCATCGTTTGTAACGATCACCAAGTACAGCAACAAATCCTCACTTCCGAAGGAATTTTCAGAATATGATTCAAGCCGCTTCCACTACGCTGTGGTCGCAGGCTTGCGTGAGGATTACAACGAAGCTACTTATCGTGATCGTCGAAACAAAGTAACCCAGCAAAACATTCTGACTTTGCATTATGATAATCTGTACGATAAAGCCTGCGAGTTAGAAACAGCTCAATCATTTTAAATAGCAAGTGAACCGCTCATGTTAACGGTTAGGATGAACGTGTTTCTCCCATCGTTGACATGGGTACCTGTCTTTTGAAGAGAAAAGAACAAGCAAGATATGAAACCAGTATTGATGGAAAATGCCTTTGAAGCGTGGGCGGCTGCCATACGCTTTTGTGATGATAGAAAAACTCTCGGGGTCAGACCCCATGAAGACAAAACTTCTCAATAAAGAAGAAATTAAAACTAAGATGATGGAGCTTACATATATCCAGGAAAGATTAGCTGAGGAATAAAAAGTTATGGAGGAGTAACCGGCTCCTCCATCTTAGCATAGAAAATCCGGCACTTTTGGAAAAACTCTCGGGGTCAGACCCCATAAAGAATGGGAATTTATTTGAATCCAGGAAAGGATTCTTCTTTTGGACTGGCTATGCTTACAGTCCGAAATCTGTTGTTGATGCCATGCTTAAGGAACTTATATATATACAGGAAAGAATCCTATGAATAGCAGTATGAAATAATGTATGGCAAATATGAAAGGATAAATTTATGAAGAACAGTTCTGAACGCAAAAGATATAAGACGAATCCAAATTTCGATGCATATTTATTATATTCTTATATACAAATGAAAAGAAATGCATCTGATAAAAGAAGTCGCGATAAAGCAGATAAGTTGATTTATGAGTATTTGAATAATTATATAATGTATGAACTGTATTACAGTTATCGTAGTACACTCGAAAAATGCGAATTTCAGGAGTTATATCAGTCATTATGGGTTGAAGTTTTAGCAGACTTGCCCAGATTTAATCCTGATCTCGGAAGAGCGACTACATTTTTTCGCTATTCTATAAAACATGCTGTTTGCATTTTCGTAAGTTTCAAAAAATATAATACAACTCCATATCTAGCTAATCAACTGGAAAAAATCAAAAAAATTCAGCAGGAATGTGAAGAATCAGGAACTCCTTTTACTGTTGAATTAGCCAGTAAATATTTACATTGCACAATCCCTACTGTATTAAACTATCAGGTTAAACTTGGTATGGAATCCTCTTTCTCTTATGAAGTAATATCTGTTACAAATAAATATTTTTCTTACGATTCCTATGATGAGGAAGCTACAGATTCAAAACCAATATCTTCATATTCTGATGCGGAATTGAGAAAATTAGTAAAGGATTTTTCTGAGAAAGAACTATGTTTACTCAATATGTATCTGCAGATGTGCACACAGGAGAATTCATACAATATCGAAGAATTTCGCAAAGCGAAAGCTTCCCAATCTGCAATGACAAAGGCTGAAACAGAACAAGCTATTATAAAGATAGAAGATTTGTTCAAAAAAATCGGGATTAATAAAGCACTGCGGGGTCAGACCCCATGAAGAGAGTGTGGTTAAGAGATTATTAGCCGGCGGTATGAGTGCGGACGAGATTCTTGAAAAACTGAAATAAACAAGAATCCAAGAAAAATAAATGCCGTGTGGACAAACTGAACTTCAGGAGTTCACACGGTATTTTTTGAAGGTTGCCGTATAGTTTATAACGAAAATAAAAGAAGAACAAAATTTAAAGAAGTGGAGCGTGAGAAAATGAACTTATCAAAAATACATCATATTGCAATCATCGTATCTGACTACGAAGTTGCTAAGGATTTTTATGTGAACAAGCTTGGATTCTCTGTCATCAGGGAAAACTACCGTCCAGAGCGTAAGGACTGGAAGCTAGATCTTCGTGTCAATGAGCACACAGAGCTGGAGATTTTTGCAGAAGAAAACCCGCCGAAGCGTGCGAACCGCCCGGAGGCCTGTGGGCTGCGTCACCTTGCATTTTGTGTGGAGAGCGTGGAGCAGACGGTGAATGAGCTGGCGGAGGTAGGGATTGAATGTGAACCAATCCGCATGGATGATTACACCGGCAAGAAGATGACTTTCTTTCATGACCCGGACGGACTGCCGCTGGAGCTGCACGAACAATATAACCACAAAAAACACAGGTACAACACAAAGAATAAGAAAACCAGTATAACATAAAAAGGAGCTGATGGTATGGAACGAGAATATTTCCAGAATGAACTGACAAAGTCGTCTCGTCATATCCATACCGCTTCGGCGTTTGTTCGTTCATCCGGACTGCCGTATCTGCAGGAGGTCGGAGAACTGACGGCGTTGGCTCCGCATACATCCTCCCGCTCGAATCTTCCGTCATACCTGTTTTTTATTGTAACCGATGGAGCAGGCAGCTTTAAGTATCTGGGAAAAGAATATGAGCTGTCGGTCGGTGACGCTGTGTTTATTGACTGCAGAAACGGTTACAGACAGAGAGCGAGTGAAAAAAGGAATAATAATGGAGAGTACGACTCCCTGTGGTCATTGTCCTGGTGCCATTTCGATGCTGCTTACATGAGCAATATCTATAAAAAGTATGAAGAGCGCGGTGGTCTGCCGGTATTTCATCTATCCGAGGAGCGGATG
>OMGR01001097.1_pt1 | contig 12373 bp, 5 predicted proteins | sample 1646061 | NCBI WGS metagenome assembly OMGR01 (sample SAMN05578583, study PRJEB25193) | human gut metagenome | biome: Human Microbiome; feature: human-associated habitat; material: feces | host: Homo sapiens | place: USA:Birmingham | reverse complement strand
TTGGGCAGACATATAAAAATGAATAAGAGGTAGATCTTTATTCGTTGCTTTTTTATATTCATAATCTAATTAATTTAATTAATTGTTTGAAATATGTCTGGAAGTTATTGGGCTCCCATTAGTTTCAAATTATTAGTCCTGTAAGTTGCAGCGAAAATGTCTGCTTCTTTATATTGGTATTTATCTGAATCGAAATATACAGCAAAATCCTGCATAAGTTTTTTAGAATATTCTGTAAGGTATAAACTTGTTCCATCGAATGTATTTGAACCGGAAACAGTAATATATTTCTTGTCTTTTGCATTCTGTATCTGATAATAACCGTCTTCTAGCAAGTTAAATATCCAACATTGAGCATCATTCTGTTTTTCCGGATTTAAACGCAGGGTTCCGAACAATGATTCTAAGAATTTTCCAGTTTTAATGTCTTTTAGTTTATATCCATTAGGAATATCAGTTTTAATAAACTCCAAACTTAAATTAATGGTATCATTGTCATCTGCTATACTAAAACCATTAATCGGTTTTGATACCAAACGGTCTGAGTTTTTCTCCAATAGTGAATAAATATTACCGTTTATGATCTTTTCAGCTCTTTTATAACGGTACATTTTATCAAAGATACTTAAATCCCATTGGTTATACCACTTCACTACTGGATATCCTGAACGCATACTGATCGGCAACCATACATGGTGGGATTTCTCTACATTTTTGGAATTCCAGCGATCTCCCATATAGATATATGCATTTGTTTTATTGTTCACTTTAAAAACATAGCAGCTTTGTGAATTATAAGTTACTTGTTTTAGTTTGTCTACTGCAAAGTTGCGACCGGTAGTCCATTCATTTAAAATACTAGTAGTATATGCTGTTTTTCCTGGATTAGGAGCCCAGCCAGTACAACCCGAGAACAACCCATAATAGTAATCACCAACTTTAAAAATAGCTGGTGCCTCGTATTTTAGCCCTTTCAATATTTTGGTTTCAGTAGGGGTGGGTTCTAAATAATCATCTCTCAATAAAGAAACATTCATGTTGGTGTTCATGTCTGTTGAACAGAAATGGTAGGCATCTCCGTTCGTATCTACAAAAAGAGTTTGGTCACGTGATTCGTTTTTGTTGGGACGAAAAGTTTTATATAGTATATAGGGACCCTCTATTTTGTCACTTGTTGCCACACAGACTCTTGCAGCTCCATATCCATCACCACTTTCCCAATGAGTCCACATGACCCACTTTTTTGTTTTAGGGTTATAAATAACCTTAGGACGTTCGAATAAACGTCCATGCGATATGTCATTCATGTCTTCTTTAGGTTCTCCTTTTGTTTTTAAAGACAACCCCAGTCGCTTCCAATTATATAAATCTTTAGACTGATAGCAACTTACCCCATTAGAAACAAAGCCTGTGCGATCTTCTCCAAACCAATAATAAAATCCATTTTCAAATACTACACAACCGCCATGTGCGTTGATTTGTTCTCCGTTTATATCATTCCACAAAACACCCGGACTAATCTGAGTGTTTTGTGAAAAAGCAGAAATAACAGAAAACATAAAGTATATAAATAGAATATGTCTCATAATTTTGCTATTTATTCTTCTATATTTTAATATATCTTTTGGCAATGTTATTTAGATGGAAGATTAATTGTTATAGTAGGTTGCATGGGGGCATAGGCACCGGATTCATCAATAGTGAAGTATTCTATATCTGAAGTGTTATCCACGAAACCAAATTTAGGTGAATAAGTGCGTGATACTCCAGTAAGTTTGGCATTGTCCACACAAACAGCGCTGATATCATTTCCCCAGCCTCCACGTCCTACTGTGAAAGATACACGTATCTGTTTGCATGTGGCAGAAGTTGTATAGTCCATTGAATAAGTTTCCCAATTGTCACTAGCTATTTCAGTGATAACTTTTTTCTCTGGATCTTCGACTTCTTCTATAATCATTTTACCTGTGAGTTTTCCTTCTTTCTTGGCTATTCCTCCCTTTAATAAGGCAGATAATGTGTAAGTTTCGTTAGGTGCAACATCTACCACTTGCATTAAAATACCATCACTCCAACCTGTTGCCCATTTGTAAGGTCTGATCTCAAAAATGTGGTTATCCAAATCCTGATTGTTATCTATTTCTTCTGGAAGAATCTGTTGTTCTGAATTCCAACGGTCACCAATAACGATATCCCATCCTTCAATTCTAGTAGCTAATTTCGTTTCTGGATTAATGTCAAATTCTCCTTCAAAGTTCGGATTCTTTAATAGATTCTCTACAGCTTCGCCAACTTCTCCTGCAAAATAGGGTTGTGGAGCATAGTCCATAATGCGAACAGAATCCACAGGAATTCCATCTCTATAGATAAAGGCGCGATTGTCTGGCGTTATGGCAAAGCGATAAGTGTGTGCTTGGCCATCATTATTATAGAACTTACCTTTTCCTCCTGTTTTCCCATTTGTAGCCGGATTGTTGATCTCTTTTTTATATGCATTAAACAATCCGATTTCATTAGAGGTGATATATGCTTTGAATCCATAACCTTTTTCATTTACGAAATAAGGATAAAAACTTTTCTCCGAATCATCTGTTTTTATTCTGAATTCAATTGTATATCCTTTAGTGTTGGGAGTAAATTTTTTAGTGAATTCTGTATCATTTCCTTTCATATAAACAGGAGATGCAGCAATCTCTTTTACAGGAAGCTCCGTTCCATATCCTTTTACACTTACATAAGAACGGGTATCTCCGCTTCTTAGAATGATTTTTCCTTCAGTCAGTATTTTAGTACTGTTCAGGGTTACGGTTACTTTTTGTTTTCCTGAGTTGGCTGGTATTATAGTTGGAGTTACAGTAAATCCATTCGGAGCAGTAATCGTTATTTCTTTTCCAGGTAATGCTTTAGAATCTACAAAGAAGGAAGATGATTCATTTGTACCATTGATTGTTAATGATGGCAGATGCTCATCTGTTGGTGTTTGTACCGTTTCTTTAGGTTCATCTTTAGGCTGAACTGCATAAGTGGCTGCTGTACTAATTACTAGTAATGCCATTGATAGGAACATGATTTTTACATATCTCTTTTTCATGATACAGAAATGTTTTATAAGTTAATTGTTTAATGATTGAATTTTTGTTCAAAACGCTATTTATTTATTTTTCGTTTGCAAAATTGCAGAATCCTATTTAATTAGGAGTACTATAATAAGTCAAATGCGTTTAATTTTGAATTATCTATTTGATAAAGGGCAAAAATCATTCAGAAAGGTTTAAAAATCGACCACATGTATCTTTGTTAGCCTTTTATTAGTATATTTTAAGAGATTTGAGTATCGTTAAAAGCTTCTTTTGTTTAATATTGCATCGGAAATACATCTTTATACTGAGTGTTACTATGAAACACAAAATGAAATTATATATAATACTTGTTTTTATTCAAATGCTCTCATGTGCTTTTGCACAACAAATGTCGGTGACTACTCTTCCATTAAATAATTATTTGCCTTCTAGTACTGTATTACGGGTTCATTGTGACCGAGAAGGTTTTTTGTGGTTGGGAACTAAAGATGGCCTATGTCGTTACGATGGTTATCGGGTATTAGTCTTTCGTTCCGGATTAAAGACTCCGGATCTTTTAACGAATAATGAAATTACTTGTATTACAGAGAATAGGAATGGGTATTTATTTATAGGTACTAAAAAAGGGATTAATATTTTGAATAAGAGAACTTATCAAATAACTCCAGTTGAACATAATGAATTGAAGGATCAAGAAATTAGAACAATGATTGTAGATAGTGAAGGGTGGATTTGGATTGGAACATTGACATCTGTATTTCGTTGCTCTGCCGATTTTTCTTTTTGTAAAAGATATGATTCTGCTTTACCTGTTACTAGCGTGAATTCTATATATGAAGATGCTGATAAAAAAATTTGGGTAACTTTATGGGAGAGGGGATTACACCGATATGATTCGAAAAAGGATACATTTGTTGCTATGCCTCAAATCGGAACATTAAATAACCCGTTTAGAGTTTTTCAGGATGATAAGAAACAACATTGGATATTGGCTTGGGAAAGTGGAATTTTTTTGTTTAATCCTGAAGAAAAACAGGATTTGATGTATAGGCATGTAGATATAAAAAGTGATGAGCATTGGGATGAAAGTGGTTGTTTTAGTATAACTCAAGATGATAAGTATGGGTATATATGGATTGTATCTACACAAGGTCTTTATGCTCTTCAAAAACGTCCGGGAGATGTGATAAATAGTGTTGATATATCTTCTATATCTTCTAAATTGAATAATATTTTTAGTGAGATAGTAAAAGATAAATCTGGTAATTTATGGATTGCAGCTTTTAACGAAGGATTGTCCATGATTGATTTAAATAAACCTTTAATTCAAAACTATTCTTTTCCTTCTATTCGTGAAAAAACTGGTTTTATCACAAATATAAAAAATATTTATGAAGATGGTGATGGTGATCTGTGGATTGACCAAAATCGTTGGGGAGTAGGGATCTTCAATCCTGGAACAAATAAACTTCAACTTTATACAGATATTCCTTCTTTGAAAAATGTGCCCAATTTGAGAAATATTAGTTGTATCATATCTGTTCCATTATTGAATGAAATTTGGTTGGGATCTGAATATTATCCGGAAATTTATAGAGTGAAAAAAGAAAAGGATAGGATAGAACTATTAGGGATCTTAAATTTGAGTAACTATGCAGATAATCCGGGATTTCCACGCATTTTTTATGAAGACAGCAAACATAATCTTTGGGTTGTAACAACTAAAGGTATTTTGGTTAAACCAGAAAAAGAGAAAAATCTTCAAGATACAAAATTTCCGTCAATGGATATAACTGGGATTGGGGAAGGAAAAGACGGAACTTTATGGATTGGTACAAGAAAACAAGGTGTATATAATGCTATAGTGTCCTCTAATCTGACATTTGAAAAGAAAGGTTTAAAAAATCTGACTACTCAAACAGATAAATTGGTTAGTGATAACATAGGAGCAATTTGTATAGATGATAATGGCTTGATGTGGATGGGGAGTCAGGATGGTGATGTGTTTACATATGATCCTCGGACGAAGAAAGTTGAAAACTTATCCAATATGTTTGATATGCTCAAAGAAGGTATTTTTAATATTATAACAGATCAGTTAGGGCATATTTGGATCTCTACCAATAAACGAGTTATTGAGTATGATCCTAAAAATGGTGGTATTATGGATTACTCAACAATGGATGATGTAATGGTAAACTCATTTATGCCTAATTCTTATTTGAAAACTCGTTCTGGAAAAATTCTTTATGGAGGAAATAAAGGGATTTCGGTATTTACTCCTTATGAACATTTGTCTGATAATCCTCGTAGAATTAGAACAATGGTGACAGATGTGAAGATAGATGGTGTCTCCAGTCTTTTGGAAAAGGATAATCAACGTTTCAATTTGAGGAGCCAGACTATTTCTTTCGATGCGGGAGATAAGAATATTGAGATAGATTTTTCTTCCTTAAACTATGCATTTCCAGATAAAATTAAGTATGCATATAAGATGGAGGGGGTTGATGATGATTGGGTGTATGTTAGAGGTGACCGTCAGTTTGCATTCTATAATCAGCTTCCTAAGGGTAAACGGACATTTTATTTGAAGACAACAGATACAAATGGATTGTGGAGTAATTATATTGCAGAAATTCAAGTATCTAAGGAACCTGCGTTTTATGAAACTTGGTGGGCTTATATGTTCTATGTTGTGTTGGTTATTTTATCTTTATATCTTTTTTATCGAAGAATGAAGAGACGTTTACAATTACGTCATGAGTTAAAGATAGCACAAATCGACAGGGAAAAATCAGAAGAACTAGTTCAGACTAAATTACGTTATTTCACAAATATCTCACATGATTTATTGACTCCGCTTACTATCATTACATGTTTGATTGATGATGCGGAAATGACGAATGGTAGTCGAATCTCCCAATTAAGTATGATCCGTTCCAATGTGAACAAATTGCGAAGATTATTGCAGCAGATTCTGGATTTTCGTAAGGTGGAAAGTGGAAACATGAAGTTATCTGTTTCGAAAAGTGATATTGTTTCATTTATAGATGATGTATGCAAGGTTAATTTTGCGCCATTAATAAGAAAAAAAAGTCAAACATTTACTTTTTCTACAGAAGACAAACATTTAATAGCTTATTTTGATAGAGATAAGATCGATAAAATTGTATCTAATTTATTGTCCAATGCTTGTAAATATACAAGTGAGGGTGGGGAAATAAAATTAATAATGAAATCCTATCAGAATGCTGAACATACTCATTTACGTATTCAAGTTGTTGACACAGGTGAAGGGATTGCTCCTGATGATTTGGAGAATATCTTTGAAAGGTTTTATACAGCAAATAAAGGAGACGAAAGTGAATCTAATGGGATTGGATTATCATTGACAAAAGATTTAGTTGAATTGCATCATGGAACGATAGAGGTAGAAAGCGAACTAACTAAAGGTAGCACTTTTACTGTAGATTTTCCTATTGATAAAGACAGTTATCAAGAAAATGAGTTGATAACGGGAGAAACTTCGGTTAATGATAAAAAGGCGGCTATGATTTTTGAACATGAAGACTTGGATGAGTCAGGAGTAGTCGAAGATGCACAAACCAATGATAATCATTTATTATTGGTTGAAGACAATGAAGAATTATTGTACCTTATGGAGAAAATTTTATCCAGACAATACCATGTTCTCGTTGCAAAAAATGGGCTGGAGGCTTTGGATATAATAAAGGATAATGAAATAGATATTATCATAAGTGATGTGATGATGCCTGAAATGGATGGCTTGGAATTATGTCGTAACATAAAGTCTAATTTGGAAACCAGTCATATTCCTGTTATTTTGTTAACGGCTAAAAATACGGCGGAAGATCGTATTGAATGTTACAATGCAGGAGCAGATGGATATATATCCAAACCGTTTGAATTGAAAATACTGGAAGCTCGTATTAATAATTTTATAATTCATAAAAAAAGTAAGCAAGAGGAATTTCGCACTAATGTAGAAGTCGATATTGATTCTTTGGAGACTTCTTCCATTGATAAAGATTTTCTTGATAAGGTTGTTTCTGTTATAAAATCTAATATGGCAGAGGGAGATTTTGATGTTGTTCAGTTAGCGGATGCTTTGGCTGTATCCAAGTCTTCGCTTTATAGAAAGATGAAAATAGCGACCGGATTGTCACCGATTGAGTTTATTCGGAACATAAGATTAAAGCATGGTAGCCAATTATTAAAAAATAAATCAATGTCTATTGCAGAGGTAGCCTATGAATGTGGTTTTTCTAATCCAAAATACTTCGCAACTTGTTTTAAGGAAGATTTTGGTGTAACTCCCAAAGAATATCAAAAGTCTTGTTAGAATAGAAAATATATGAGTCTATAAGGGTAGGTACGCATCTTAATGTAAAGGTGCGTACCTTTCTATATATCAGTTTCTTTTATACCCTCTGAATGATTTCTAGACTAATGTTGAATGATTTTTAAACCTATTATAAACTATGGCAATTATGATTCAAAATTGTACGTTTTTGAATGATTAGAGGACTTCTTTCTATTGGATAACTCGCACTTTTGTACTGCAATTAATGCATAACTAATACTTATATGATCTAAAAAACTTATAAATCTAATAGTATGGTGGTAACTTTACCTGATTTTTCTTTGCAAAAGCCTTTTTGTCGTTTACTTGTCGCTGTAGGCTTTTTAGGATTTAGTGGGACAATAGTATCCCAGTCAAATACTCCTGATTCTGATTCTTTGGGAGTCCATAAAAAAGAAAGTTTTCAAGAAAAGAAAATTCTTTTTAATGTAGGACCTCGTTTAGTTGTAAATCGGGGAATGGATTCTGATAAGACGAATGATACTGTCGATATTAAGAATCTGCAACGCTCTCAATTTCTCTCTATTCAACAGTTGCTTAAAGGAAATGCATCCGGTGTGTATACCCAGGAAAACAATGGTGAACCAGGGAGTATACAAAGCATGTTGATTAGGGGAATTTCATCTCCGATTTTTTCCAATAAAGATGTTTCAGGCGTTCAACCGGCAGTTTATGTAAATGGTATTCCGCTTTCTTTGGATCATCCATATATGTATGATATAAAACAGTACGATGTAAATCCTATTGGGAGTGCAACTAATATTCTAGCCGGATTGGATATACAGGCCATTGAATCTATTGAAGTTATTAAAGATCCTCTGGCTTTAGCTAAATTAGGCCCTTTGGCAGCTAACGGTGCTATCTGGATTGTGACAAAAGATGGATACTATGGTGGTAGCAATGTCTCTATTAATGCGTCTGGAGGAATTGTTTTTGCTCCTTCCAAAGTAAAAATGACTAATGGAGGATATGAAAGGGCATTTCGACAAAAGTTTTATGATACTTATAAGATACCTGCTGAACAACAATATTATCCTTCTTATTTAGCAGATCCAAGAGAATCATCTTATTTTGGAGAACCAGACTGGGCTGATTCCTATTATAAATCTTCTCCTCTATATAATGTGAGCGCATCCATTGGAGGTGAAAACTCATTAGCTAATTATATATTTACATTAGGGCTTACCGAGGAGTCCGGAGTTACAAAAAATGTGGGAAATACCAAATATAACATTGGTTTTGCTTTGAATATAACTCCTATACCAGGTTTTACTGTGAGTACTTATATCAATGCAAATAGAATTGATCGTAAAAGAAACAAAAACTTCATGGATCGTTTGACGGAGATGGAATATTTACCTGATTTGTCTACCCCAATTGCGCCTAGTGGTGGAGCCTATGAGCGTTTTCTTGGTTATGATGATTTGACCAAAGAAGAAAATCTGAACAATTTGTTGAATGGCTATTTATCTATGCGCTATATCAAAAATCGCTTTCATGTGAATGCCGGAGTTCTTCTGGATTATAATACTAATGTGCGTCATGTATTCTGGCCTTCTACCCTTATGGAATCTGTCAGTTTTGTTTCTGACTATTCAGGATACAACAGACGATTGATTGGTAACGCTTCAGTTGGATATCTATTTGATTTGACTCCTGCTCATGCATTAGATCTTCGTTGGGATGGTTCGATACAAAGTGATTACTATCATTATAATTATAGTAAGGGATATGATGGAGAAGACGATACAAAAACGACCAGTAACTCAGGAGGTTTTACAAGAGTTTATCGTTTTGCGGACCGATTAGAAACGCGGTTGGTTTCTACTTCATTTGCTTTGGATTATAATTTTAAAAAACTTTTATATGCAAGTGCATTAATAAGATACGATGGTGCTTCTAATGTTCAGTTAGATAAACGCTGGTTGTTTTCTCCTGCTTTTTCTTTAGGATGGGATTTGAGAAAACAATTCTTTAATAATTCAGCTCTTTTTTCTAAACTGTCATTAAAAGCTTCATGGGCACGCTTAGGACATCTAGTACAATCAGACAGATTTACATTAGGTCCTAACTATGTTTCGTCAGAGTTGGGATGGAGTGGACAATCAATGATATCTTCTTCCAATGGTTTTGCAACAGTAACTCGTCCTTATTCAATAGGCTGGGTAGATTATGGTATGGGATGGCCTTATTCGGATAAATTAGGTATTGATTTGAATGCCTCTTTCTTAAATAGCCGTGTTAATATCGGGCTTAGTTTTTATGAAAACCGGGAAAAAGATATTATTCTTCAGATGCCTGTATCTCAAGAGTTTGGATATAAATACAGGTTTGTTAATGGAATGGAAATATCCAATAGAGGTGTCGAAATGAACGTATCGGCTTCTCCGCTTGCTATAAATGATCCGAAGCGTTTAAGTTGGGATATTTCTTTGAATATGAGTTTCAACCAGAATGAGTTGAAAAAACTACCTTCAGGATTGAATGAAGTTGTTACCAATAGTCGTAAATTTGAAGTAGGCAAGTCGGTTGATGCTTTCTGGATTTATCAGAATAATGGAATCTATGCTGATAACAGTGAGGTTCCGGTTAAGGACGGTAAACCATTGAGTATAAATGGAGTTCCCTTCCAAAAAGGTGATCCGAAGTGGACAGATGTTAATGGAGATAATATAATTGATGACAATGACCGAGTGTTGAAAGGTCATGCACTTCCTCGGTTTATAGGAGGATTAACTAATCAATTCAAATATAAACAGTTTGATTTTAGCTTTCATTGGTTTTTTGCTCTGGGGCATAGCGCACTGAATGTCAGAGATCAACAGCGTTATGATTTTATGACATTAGATCGTACGAAGTCCATCCGTTCTGTAAAAGAAATATTCTTTTGGCAAGAATTGCCGAATCAGAAAGATGATTATCCTATCTATAATCCGTTGAGTAAAGTGTATCCATATAGAGCAGAGCAAGATTTATTCTTAGAAAAACTTTCATATTTAAAATTGAGAAATGTGACTCTGGGCTATACCCTTCCATTAAAAGGTGAAAAGAACCTGATAGTCAAAAGTCTTTATTTCTACTTGACAGCCAATAATTTGTTTACTATTACAGGTTTCTCTGGCAACGACCCCGAATTAGTTGGTTTCAATGGCAATTATGATGGCTACTCTATGCCTATCCCTCGTTCTGCATCCTTAGGCTTACGTTTCAAATTTTAACCTCAAAATATAGTAATATGTTCAGTAATTTATATCGAAAAATAACACACTTTTTACTGTTATTGGGTGTTGGCTTTTCTATGATACTTGTTTCCTGCAATGATTTTTTGAATGTAGAATCCAAACGTATAGCTAAGGAAGATCAGCAATGGAGTACTCTTGAAGATACTCGTGCTGCATTGATGGGAGTATATGGCTTGATGCGAGCTGCTTTGGTTGAAAATAATGCATATTGGATTTGTGGTGATTTACGCGGAGGAGATTTTAGTGTAACTGATCGTCTTGATCTTCAGGCAGTCGTAGATAACAATCTGAACGAGCCATTTCCGATAATGAAGGAAATTTCTAATTGGAGAAGATTTTATGCTGTTATAAACGCAGCTTCTATTTTTATAGAAAAGGCTCCGGGAACTTTTGAGAAAGATAAATCCTATTCAGAAGAAAATCTGATGTTGGATATAGCACAAGCTAGAGTACTAAGAGCTTTTGCTTACTTCAATATGGTACGTATATGGGGAGATGTTCCTTTAGTTACTTATTCGTATGATAATGGCTCTTTTCCCAGGATGGAGCGGACGGACGCCAGTCTTGTGTTGAGCTATGCGAAAGAAGAACTGGAAAATGCATTAACAGTACTACCTTTCCAGTTAGGTTCTAAAACAAGCCTTTATTATGGTAAAGAAGGGAAAGACTGGCAAGGTATCTTATTGAATAAATTGTCTGTATATGCTATTCTTGCACACATCGCAGCTTGGGAAGGTAATTATTTGAATGCAGAAACTTATGCTGCGTATATTATGGACAATGCGAGTCGTGTAGAAGCAAAATATATTGGCGTAGCAGATCTGACCTCTTCACAGGGACTTTTTCTGACCAACTCCGACTGGAGAGTGTCCCGCATTGTAGGGCTTACTTTTGATCATAATGAAAGCGAGGCATCACAGAATGGACATCTTGAAGAATTGACATTAGCAGCTCCGCTTGTGCAGAAAAGCACTCCTGATATATACGTTTCAAAAGACAGTTTGTTTTCCATATTCAATAATGTAGATGATCAAAGGTTCGGTATTGACTCGAAGAGTGGTAAATACTATACCAGTTATGTTCACAATGTTGAATCTCAATATCCTATTTTTAGTAAGATTAAAGTTATTCAGAATGGTAATCCTACGACTAATGATTATGCTATTTTCGGATCAGCACTGGTATTTAGTCGTCTTGAAGACATCACATTGCTTCGTGCAGAAGCTTTGTGTGCAATAAATCAACCAGAACAAGCTCTAGTACATCTTAATACAATAAGAACTGCCAGAGGAATGAGTGCAGTTTCTTATAAAAAAGATTTTAATAGTGATAAGTCAAAAGTTATTCAAGCTGTATTCGAGGAGAGAAGAAAGGAACTAATGGGAGAAGGTTGGCGTTGGTATGACCGGATACGTCAAGAGAAATTGTTGAATAATGATACAAAACTACGAAAACTAATCAATGAAGGAGGTATTTACTGGCCTATTGATCAGGATATTCTTACCAATTCTATGATTGAGCAAAATACTTACTGGCAATGAATCTGAAAACTATTGTTTTGGAACAGATTTTACGAAATATTAGATAGATATAAATACGTAAATTAAAAAATATATACTATGAATAAATCCGCAATAATAATCGGAGTAATAACTTTAGTACTTTTC
>OMGR01001078.1_pt1 | contig 12634 bp, 10 predicted proteins | sample 1646061 | NCBI WGS metagenome assembly OMGR01 (sample SAMN05578583, study PRJEB25193) | human gut metagenome | biome: Human Microbiome; feature: human-associated habitat; material: feces | host: Homo sapiens | place: USA:Birmingham | reverse complement strand
CCAGCAGCAGGCTCTTGGGGTTGGAGATCAGGGGTGCGAAGTCGGTCATGGTGCCAATGCCCAAGAAGATCAGCGGCGGGTAGATGCCCAGCTTAACGCCCATATAGAGCATATCGGCCAGACCGCCGTTGTTCAGGATCTCCACCCACATGGGGTGTTCCAGACCGTCACCAACGAAATACTGCATGTGGATGACGCCGCTGCCGGGCAGGTTTGCCAGGATCATGCCGAATGCCATCGGCAGCAGGATCAGCGGCTCAAATTCCTTGACGATGGCCAGGTACAGCAAAAAGCAGCCCACGCAGATCATGATCGCGTACAGGTAGCCGCCCGGCTCGCCGAAGCGTGCAAAGCCGGAACTTTGGAAAATACCGACCAGAGTATCAATAAACTGTGTCATGCTCTTCCTCCTCTGTTAAAACGGTGCGGTGGTGTCATTCACGCCCGCATTGCCCCAGCCGTTCTTGCTGCGGCGCACGGCCTTGAGGGTGTACTTGCCGTTGCCCATTGCGTGGATCGCAGCCATAATGGCAGCGACCACATCGCCGGGGATGCCCTCTTCCACCTGAGGAGCGGGAGCGGCTGCGGCCTGCTGCACGGGTGCAGCGGGCTTTGCGGCGGGAGCCTTGGCGGCTTCCTTTGCGGCCTTTTTCTTGGTACCCATCGAATCGAAGATCTTGCCTTCCAGCGTGATGATGGCCATCAGCAGGATAAGGATCAAGAACACCAGTACGATGCCGGTAATGGTAACGACCACGTCAAAACCTAAATCCATGGTTTTCCTCCTGTTTTTCAGAATCCGCATCCGGCCCCGAGGTCGTCAGCAGAAAATCAATTTGGAAATATTATACCTTATTTTCCAATTCATTTCAATAAAAACCGACAATTTTTCTTTTTGCCGCTTTCATTCGGGTGCATGGATAAATCGTGTCCGCCTTTTTCTCTGCTGCGGCCTGTCGGGCTTACCGGCGGCCGATGCGGGGCGTTGCGTCCATAAAACCGGTCTCCAGCTTGTCGTTCAGGCCGAGACTCATGGCCGTGCCCAGCGCCACGCAGTTCACGGGGTCGGGCGAAACCGTCACTTCCACCTTGAGTTCCTCGCTCAGATACTCGGTCAGGCCATGCAGCTGTGCACCGCCGCCGGTGAGCATGACACCGTTGCGGTAGATATCACCAGCCAGCTCCGGCGGGGTCTTTTCCAGCACCTGATGGGCTGCGGTGCCGATCTGCTCGCTGAGCATCATGACCGGATCGTAGAGATCATCGGTGGAAACATTCACGCGCACCGGCAGGCCGGTGAGCAGGCTGCGGCCCTTGATCTCCATGGTCTCGTGGAAATCGGTCTTCTGGGGGCAGCAGGCCACATTCTTTTTCAGTTCCTCAGCGGTACGCTGGCCGATGGCCACGCTGTATTTGTTGCGCACGAACTTGAGGATCTCCTCGTCGTAGTGGTTGCCGGCCACGCGCACACTGGTGGCCTTGACCTTACCGCCCAGACTCAGCACTGCAATATCGGTGGTGCCGCCGCCGATGTCGATGATCATGCGGCCTTCCGGCTGGGTGATGTCGATGCCGGAGCCGAGAGCGGCGGCAATGGGCTCGTCGATCAGATACACCTGACGGGCACCGGCGGCCACCACAGCTTCCACCACAGCATCGCTTTCGATGCCGGTGATCGCAGCAGGCACGCAGACCGCCACCCGGGGCTTGACCATATGGGAGTTGTATACCTGCTTGACAAAGCGGCAGATCAGCTCACGGGTCATGGTGTGGTCGCTGATAACGCCGTCTTTCAGCGGAAAGATCGCGGAAATATAGTTCGGGGTGCGGCCCACCATGGCCAGAGCCTTATCGCCGACTTCCAGCACGGTGTTTTTGCGCGTGTCCATTGCCACAACGCTGGGCTGGTTGAGTACAACACCCTGCCCCGCCTGTGCGATGATGATGGTGGTGGTACCAAGGTCGATACCGATATCGTTCTGTGCCATAAATTCTCTGTTCCTTTCTGGTTCCTCTATCGAAACAACGGCCTGTTGATGCAGGCCGGAAATCATACCAGCTTACAGTATAGCATAGTTGCCGTAAAAAGTATACCGGTTTTGAACGGCTTCCCGGGCAGATTCTGCTCTGCAGGCATCGGTCATTCCTCTGTTTTCATCTGCTCCGGCGGCAGCTCTGCCTGCAGCAGATAGCACAGGCCGCTGTAGCGCAGATTCTGGCGGACGTTTCCCATCATGCGGTTCACAACGTCCCGCCGGCCTGCCACGATGCACAGTTTGCGTGCGCGGGTGACACCGGTGTAGAACAGGTTGCGGTAGCACAGCCGCGGCGGCACCTGCGCCACCGGCAGGATCACCGCCGGGAACTCGCTGCCCTGACTCTTGTGCACCGTGATGGCGTAAGCGATCTCCAGCTCGCCCAGGTTCTCTGCCGGATAGATCAGCCGCCGGTCATCCATGCGCACCACCATGGAGCGGTCACGGGGATTGATGCTCTCCACGATGCCGATATCGCCATTGTAGGCGCCCACTCCCTGTTCCCCGCCGATGCGGTTCCAGACGATCTCGTAATTGTTGCGCACCTGCATCACTTTATCGCCGACCCGGAACACCCGGGACGTGCTTTGCAGCTGAGGCTTGCCCTTCTGCTCCGGGTTGAGCAGATTCTGCAGCTCCACATTCAGCGCCTGCGTGCCGGTGGGGCCCAGCTTTGTGGGGCAGAGCACCTGAATATCCCGGATCGGGTCAAAGCCATAGCTGCGCGGCAGGCGGGTGGTAACAAGGTCGCACACCAGCTTCCGGGCCGCGTCGCCATCCGATTCTAAAAAGAAGAAGTCGTCGGTCCTGCCGCCCTTCTGCAGCGGCTCACTGCTGATGATGTGGTGGGCGTTTTCCACGATCAGGCTCCGCGCCGCCTGCCGGAAGATCTCGTTCAGGCAGACCGTGGGCACCAGCCCGGAGCGGATCACCTCGCCCAGAATGTTGCCCGGCCCCACACTGGGCAGCTGGTCGGCATCACCCACCATGATGATGCGGCAGCTATAGCGCAGCGCCGCAATAAGGGCCTGAAACAGCTTCACATCCACCATGCTCATCTCGTCCAGAATGACCACATCGCACTTGAGCAGGTTCTTATCGTTATGGATAAAGCTGACCACGCCGCCGGTGTAGTCCACCTCCAGCAGACGGTGGATGGTGCTGGCCTTGCGTCCGGTCAGTTCGCTCAGGCGCTTGGCTGCGCGGCCCGTGGGGGCGCACAGCGCCACCCGCTCTGCCTGATCTTCCAGCAGCTGCAGGATGGCGTTGACCGTAGTGGTTTTGCCGGTGCCGGGGCCGCCGGTGAGCACAAGGCAATTCTCGGTCATGGCCTTGCGGATGGCTTCCTTCTGCAAAGGTGCATAGGCAAAGCCCTGCGTCAGTTCCAGGATCTGAATGTTTTTATCCAGCCCACGGGCGGTGTTTTTGCCCCGTTTTGTCAGCATGGCAAGCCGGGCAGCAATGTCCTCCTCGGCTTCCAGCAGGTCGGGCAGATAGATATAAGGTGTGCCATCGAACAGCTTCACCCGCAGCTCTTCGGTTCGAATGCATTCATCCAGTGCTGCGGCCAGCTTTTCCGGCGGCTGATGGATGAAGCCCGCCGCCGTTTCCAGCAGCTGGGTGCGCGGCAGGCAGGTATGGCCGTTGCCTGCGTTGTGGCGCAGGGTGCGCAGCAGGGCTGCTTCCAGCCGCTGGGCGCAGTCGCCCTCCATATGGTAATACTGGGCGATGCTGTCCGCATGGCGGAAGTCCAGCTGCAGCGGTTCGCCGCAGAGCAGATAGGGATTTGCCGCAATGGCCTGCATGGCCCCGGGCCCAAAGGTACGGAACACTTCCATAGCCCTGCGGGGGCTGATCTCGAACTGAGCCAGATAGGCAATGAGCTCCCGCATCCCGAACATCCGCTTGAACTCCTGCTGGATGCGGTCGGCCTTGTCGGCAGAGATGCCGGGCACCTGCGTGAGCCGGGCCGGGTCGTTGGCGATCACCTCCAGCGCCTCAGCCCCGAACAGATCGATGATCTTATCCGCTGTTTTGGCTCCGATGTACGGCAGCGACTTGCTGGCCAGAAAGGCGTAGACAGCTTCCAGATCCTTCGGCATATCGGTCTCGCACTCCTGTGCGTGGAACTGGCGGCCATAGGTGGCGTGGTTCTCATACCGGCCGCGGCATACCACGCTTTCGCCTGCGTGCAGTTCCCCCACGATGCCGCACACCACCGTGACCACCCCGCCGCCGGATAGTTCAAACACGGTGTAACCGTTATCCTCATTTTGATAGATGATATCTTCCACGGTGCCTTCGATCTGTTCCAGTTCTGCCATACGCTCACCTCCTGCCAGATACACAATCATATGTAGTATAACGCTTTTGGCGGGATTTGTAAATCAGAAGAGTCAACAGACAAACACAAAACCGGAAGCACCTTGCATGATGCTTCCGGTTTTGTTCATTCAATTATTTATCACACGGTAATCCGACGGGATCGCGAGCACTGCTTCATCCGCAACGGGTTTCAGATCAATGTTTTCCATACCGACAATGGGTTCCACCAGAATAAAGCTCAGCTCGTTGCCATCGTAGCAGTAAGTATAGGTTGCATAAACGTTCTCCTGATGCACCTTGAGTGTTTCTGTGTCATACGTCTTATCATCTTTTTTGTATTTTCCTGCCGAAATGGAGCCAACGTTCTGATCGGTCGGCAGCGTAAAATAGCCCCAACACGTCCGGATGGAATGAGCATAACTTTCTGCGCTCTGGCTGCCAGCCGGATACTGCCACCATTCCAATTCTTTGTTGCTGCCTTTGTAACCTATCAGGTAAACATTGCCGTCACCATCCACACGCAGCTTGCTGTCGGCCGCAGTCTCATATCCGGCCCGCTTACCCTTGATCGCGTATTTCAGCTCCACCTTCTGTCCACTGGCCATCATATCCGCCGTCAGGGTGTACTCCTGCGCCGTGATGCCCTTGGTATCCAAGTATTTTTTGGTGCGGGAGTTCTGCCACGTCAGCTCTGCCGGACCCGCCGGGGTCGTCCCATCGCAGGCCGTCAGTCCGGTCAGGATCATCACCGCAGATAAAAGAACCGCTGCAAGCCGTTTTCTCAGTTTCATTTCGATTTTCCTCCTCAGTCAAAGCCTTCCGCTTCCAGAATTTTCCTTATTATACCCCCCCCCGAGGATTTTTGTCAAGAACTTTTTGATATTTCAGCACTTTTGCAAAAAGTCGGTTTCTTCCACACAAAAAAAGCCAGCCAGACCCGAAGGCCCAGCTGGCTTGTGCTATTATAAATATTCGCGCTGCCGCGTCAGGCTTTTGCCGCCTGCGCGTCGTGCACTTTCTCGATGTCCTTTTCCTTCTGCAGCTTTCTGCGCACCACAAAGTAGGCCGGAATGAGGAAGAAGCAGGCAAAGAACCACGCCACCGGGTTTGCGATGCAGGCCGCAAAGTAGCCCCACAGCGGCACGAACCAGAAGCCCACCATGGCGCGGGCCACCATTTCGGCCACACCGGCGAACATGGCAAGGCCGGAGAAGCCCAGCCCCTGAATGGTGTAACGGTAGATGATGAGCACCGCCAGCGGGATATAAAAAACACTGTTCCAGAAGATAAAGCTCTGAGCATTGGCCATGATCGCGGTCTCGCCCGCATCGAGGAACAGGCCGATGAGCAGCTTATCGGTCACGCGCAGGATAAGGAAGGACGCAATGCTGTACACACAGCCAATGCCCAGGGCGGTGTTCACGCCGCGATTCACACGGCCAAGGTCTTTGGCGCCCATATTCTGGCTGGTGTAGGTGGTCATGGCGGTGCCGATGCTCTCCAGCGGCACGCTGAGGAACTGCGCCGCCTTGCCGCCTGCAGTCTGCGCAGCCACGATGTCGCTGCCGAGACCATTCACAGCGCCCTGCAGTACCACGCTGCCGATGGCCGTGATGCTGCACTGCAGGCCCATGGGGATGCCCATGTTGCACAGCTTTGCGCAGTGGGTCAGGCTGAAACGGCCCTCTTCCCTGCTCCAGCGCAGCTCCGGGTAGTGGCGCATGATGTACAGCAGACTGCCAAGGCCCGCCACCGCCTGACTGAACACGGTAGCAAAGGCCGCACCGAATGCGCCCATGTCGAATACGATGATGCACACAAGGTCAAGAGCGATGTTCAAAAAGCTTGCCACCAGCAGGAAGTACAACGGACGCTTGCTGTCGCCCAAGGCACGCATCAACGCACTGGTCACATTATAAAGCAGGGTGAACGGGATGCCCCAGAAAATGGTGCGGATGTAGATATCCGCAAGGTCGATGATGTTTTCCGGCGTATTCGTCCACACCAGCACCGAGCGGGTCAGTGCCACCGTAACGATGGTGAGCACCACCGCAAAAAAGATGGACAGCCACACTGTGTTGGCGGTGTAACGGCGCATCTCCTTGTAGTCCTTTGCGCCGAAGGTCCAGGAAATCGGGATAGAAAAGCCGCAGGCGATGCCGTTCACAAAGCCCAGCACCAGATAGTTCAAACCGCCCACGCTGCCCACAGCGGCCAGCGCCTCCACGCCCACAAAGCGGCCCACGATGATGGTATCGGCCAGATTATAGAACTGCTGGAACAGACTGCCCAGCATCAGCGGCACCGCAAACGCAAGGATCAGCTTCAGCGGACTGCCCTGTGTCATATCCTTTGTCATGGCAAAACCTCCTACCACTCAGGGGATATCTGAAAGCAAAGCAAAGAAACAAACCATGTTTTCAGCTTTTCAGATGCGCCCCGGAAAAATCTGCTCAACGGCGTATTTTTGCCGTGAAAAACGCCCTGCCGGAAAGGGGCAGGACGTTGTGTGCATTCATGAATGGTATTATAGCGGAGTGACGCAGGATTTACAAGATTTGCATTGCATCAACATTTACGAATTTTTGCAGAAAGAATTGGTGATTTTGCTTATTCCGAGTAATGTGCAAGGAACTGCTTGGTGCGCTCTTCCTGCGGGTGCTCAATGAGCTGCCGGGCAGGGCCTTCCTCCACCACAACGCCGCCATCCATGAACATGATACGGTCGGCCACGTCACGGGCAAAATGCATTTCGTGGGTGACGATAATCATGGTGGTCTTGCGGTCAGCAAGGTCACGCAGAACTTTCAGCACTTCACCGGTCAGTTCCGGGTCAAGGGCGCTGGTGGGCTCGTCGAAGCAGAGGATGTCCGGGTGCAGGGCCAGTGCGCGGGCAATGGCTACGCGCTGCTGCTGACCGCCGGAGAGCTGGTGCGGATAGTGGCCTGCACGGGCAGACAGGCCCATCTGGGCCAGAAGCTCCTGTGCCTGCTGTTCCAGCTGGGCATGGATGGCTTTTTTGTTGGCCTTGTAATCCGGGCTCTCCTTTGCCAGCAGCTCACCGGCCAGCATCACGTTCTGCAGGGCGGTGTACTGCGGAAAGAGGTTGAAGTTCTGGAATACCAGACCAAAGTGCAGCCGCTTTTTGCGCACCTCGCTTTCCCGCTGGGTGGCGGGGTCGGCGGCGTCCCACATGGTCTCGCCGTTCACCTTGATGATGCCGGTATCCGGCCTCTCGAGGAAATTCAGGCAGCGCAGCAGGGTGGTCTTGCCGGAACCGGACGAGCCGATGATGGCCAGCGCCTCACCCTGTTCAAGGTTCAGCGAAATATCTTTGAGCACCTTGGTCTCGCCAAAGTTTTTGCCGATGCCGGAGGCTTCAAGCAGTGCCATGATTCAGTTTCCTTCCTTTCATCAGCGGAAATAATCCAGTTTCTTTTCAGCCCAGCCAAACAGCAAAGTCAGCGCGCCCACGAACACCAGGAAGAAGATGGCGGTGGAGAACAGCGGCCAGATCAGGCCCTTTGCGCTGTACTCCTTGGCCATCATGATGATCTCCTTGTTGGCGATGGTGTTGGCCAGCGAGGTATCCTTGACGAGGGTGATGACCTCGTTGCCCATGGGGGCCAGAATGCGCTTGACCACCTGCAGCAGCGTCACCTTGAAGAAGATCTGCGTTTTGGTCATACCCAGCACCTGACCGGCCTCGGTCTGGCCCTTGGGGACAGCCTCGATGCCGCCGCGGTAGATCTCGGAGAAATAGCAGGCATAGTTGATGGCAAAGGCCACCACCGCCGCCACCATGCGTCCGCCGGAGCCGGAGGGCCACGGATTATTCATGCCCAGCAGGCCGGGGCCAAGGTAGATCACGATGATCTGCAGCATCAGCGGCGTACCGCGGATGACCCACACGAAAGTTTTCACCGCGCCGGAAAGCGGCTTGCACCGGCTCATGGAGCCGAAAGCGACCACCAGACCCAGCGGCAGCGCAAACAGCAGGGTCAATGCAAACAGTTCACAGTTGAGCAGAAACGCGCCGGAAAGGCGCCCCAGAATCACAGACACAAGAACACACCCATCAATCCGTTTTTAACAAAGGGAACGCCCCGCTCAGGGGGCGCTCCGATCATTTTAAATGTAAATACTTAATCGGCCAGAGCCAGATCGTACTTGTCGGCCAGAGCCTGCATGGTACCGTCAGCCTTCAGCTCGTCAAAGACGGCATCCACAGCGGCGGCGGTATCGCTGCCCTTGCGGAAGGCCACGCCGTACTCCTCAGCATTCAGCTCGTCCACGATCTTCAGGCTTGCATAGTCGGTGCCCTCACCAATCATGGCGTTGGCCAGAGTCAGATCCAGAACAGCCGCATCTGCAGTGCCTGCGGCAACTTCCATCAGGCAGTCGGTCTGCACGCTCTTGGAAACGTAATCGGCCTGTGCCAGATTCTCGTCTCCTTCGATGGCAGCCTCACCGGCAGAGCCGGCTTCAGCCACTACGGTCTTTCCCACCAGATCTGCAGTGGAGCTGTAGTCGGTACCTTCCTTCACGACCACGACCTGTGCGTTCTTGGCGTAGGCCTTGGTGGTGGCGGTGTTGGCCATGATATCATCGGTCAGGGTCATGCCGTTCCAGATGCAGTCGATGCTCTTGGCATCCAGCTCAACCACCTTGGTGTCCCAGTTGATCTCCACGAACTCCGGCTCGACCCCCAGCTTTTCGCACACAGCCGTTGCCAGCTCGGTGTCAAAGCCGGTGAAGTTGCCGTCTGCATCGGTGTAGTTCATGGGTTCGTAGACGGTGTAGCCAATGACCATCTTGCCCTTTTCCTTGATGTAATCCAGATCACTGGCAGCGGTTTCGGAAGCAGAAGCGGCTGCGCTGCCGGACGCGGCAGAAGATGCCACGGTGGAAGTGGATGCGGCACCGCCGCAGGCGGCAAGGCTCAGTGCCATGGCACCGGCCAGAAAAGCAGAGACCAAACGTTTCATAACAGGTTTCCTCCCTCGTTATTTCCCAAAAGATGTTCCCTCTCGGTTTAGCATTTTATCATGCTAAAGTGTTAAACCGTGACTATAGAATAGCGCGTTTGAGGGCATTTGGCAAGAGGAAATATAAAAGTTAGTGCATATTGCCCTTTATTTTTTTCTTTTCGTTTCGTCTCTTGTTGAATTGCACAAGTAAAAGAGGAAAGACGCAGTGTCTTTCCCCTTTCCGATTGCTTATTCTTCTGCGAACGCTGCCAGTGCCGCCTTTTGCAGCTCTGTCACTGAAATAGTACATACAGCCGCAAGGTCGGCATCCGAGCCGTCATCCGGGATGGACGCCACCTCTGCGCGGGTCCGGCCCTTGAGGTAGTCGCACCAGCCCTCGCTGTGCTCATACCATTCTTTGTCCAGAGCGGATGCACCGCGCATCCCGTACTGATCGCCCTGCTCCAGCTTGGTTTTCACCAGCTCCGGTGCCGATACGGTGCCGTCCGCGCTCACTGTCAGGGCAGGCTCCGTCACGTCAGCGATGGCGCCAGTCACGCGGTCGTCGGCATCCAGCGTCAGAGCCGTCACCGTAATGTCCACCTGCGCGGTCACATCGTGGTCATCGTCAGCGGTCAGATCTTTGGTGTCATTGCGCACCGACACACCCAGCACAGCACGGTCACCGCGGGCCGAGCCAACCGCCTTTGCGTTCTCACAGGCGCGCACCACCGCATCTCGATAGCCGTCCACTGCAATGGTACAGCCGGAAAGCAGGTCGGCATCCTTGGGCTTGCCGTCATCGTCGGTGGCAAGCTTTTTCACCTCGTCGGGCGTCTTACCTGTGAGAAAATCGCCAAAGGTATCTGCCTGTTCTGCCCAGCCTTTTTTCAGCGAGGACACCGCAGCCAGCGGGTAGTCCTCCCCCTTCTGGCGCTTGGTAAGAGTTTCGCCGGGCATCGTCACCTTGCCGGTGCCGTCCCCCGTTACAGAAAGTTCCACCTCATCCAGCATCACATCGGCCACTTTCCCCTCAGCATCCAGCAAAACGGCGGCAGCGATCGTGTTGATCTTCCCGGCACGCTCCTCTCCGTCCGCTTTCGTCAGGATGCCAAGGCCGGTGCGCCATGCGGCGTTCTGCGTGGTCTGGGACGAGCTGCCGCCCATGCCTGTGCTCATGCTTCCGGAAGAACCGGAGCCGCTCCCGCCGCAGGCGGTGAGTGTCAGCGCCGCCGCCAGCGTGCAGCCCAAAACCGTGCAGGATATCTTTTTCGTTATCATCGAAACGCTCCCTTTCCTGCCCCATCGTAAAGGGGCTTTTGGGCTAGTTTGCCCGGAAAGCAGCGGTTTTATTTTGCGTCTACCGCAGTCTGTCGTTTCTTTTACATTAAAGGGCTCAGCAGCCGCAGCACGCTGTCCAGCACAGTGCCCAGCAGACCGGTATGGCAGTCCGATACCTGTACCTCCCGGCATTTGAGTAGTGTATCCCGCACGTCATCCCGCAGGACGGTCACCTGACTGTTGTTCTGCAGCAGCACGCCGCACTCGAAGTGCAGGAACAGGCTGCGGTAATCCATGTTGATGCTGCCCACCACAGCGGTGCTGTCGTCGCTCACCCAGCACTTGGCGTGCAGGAAGCCGGGGGTGAACTCATAAATGCGTACACCCGCCCGCAAAAGCGGCAGATAGTACGACCGGCTCAACCGGAATACCAGCTTCTTGTCCGGGATGCCCGGCAGCACCAGACGGACATCCACCCCGCGCTTGGCGGCGTTTTTCAGCGCATCCAGCATTTCCTCGCCGATCGCAAGGTAGGGTGTATAGATGTAGACATACTGTTTTGCCTGCGCAAGGATATTCAGATAAACGGTTTCTGCCATAGGCTCCTCGTCCAGCGGACTGTCTGCATAGGGCTGCACCACGCCGTCCGGCACCAGCGGCACCAGCGGCATGGGGCGAAACGCATCATAATCCGTCTCGCTGGGGCGAAAGGCATTCCAGAAGTTGAGGAACATCACCGTAAAGTTCCACGCGGCGTCGCCTTCCACACGCAGGGCTGCATCCTTCCAGTAGCCGAAGCGCTGCTCTGCGTTGATATACTCATCTGCCAGATTCACGCCGCCTGTGTAGGCCACCGTACCGTCAATGACTACGATCTTGCGGTGGTCGCGGTGGTTCATCACCAGCGAGATCAGGGGCACCACCGGGTTGAACGGGATGCAGCGGATGTGCGCCCGCTCCATCCGCACGATAAAATCGGCAGGCAGGCCCAGCAGACTGCCAAAATCATCGTAGATCAGACGCACATCCACGCCCTGTGCCGCCTTGCGGCGCAGGACCTTCTCGACGCCATTCCACATGCAGCCATGGCTCACGATGAAAAATTCCAGAAAGATGCTCTTTTGAGCCTTTTCCAGATCGGCCAGCAGCTGCGGATACATCGCTTCGCCGCTGGCAAAATACTGCGCACGGGTGTTCTGCCATGCCGGATAGGGGCCATACTTTGCCACATAACGGCTCTGGCCCTGCCCGTCGGCATTCAGACTGTCCAGTACGCCCGGCTGCTGCTGCAGGTCTTTTTTATGTGCGCTGTCCACAGCATGCATTTTCAGGCTCAGGCGCTTGCTCGGACGTTTGTTGCCAAAGGCCAGATACAGCGCACCGCCCAGCAGCGGCAGGATGCCGATCAGTGCGATCCAGCCCACCTTATAGGCGCTGTTCTCGTCCTTGCGCACAAGGTACAGGATAATGAGCAGGCTCAGGGCGTTGAGCAGACCGTTCACCCATACACGGCCTGTACCGGTGGTAATGGAATAGAACACCCAGCACAGCCACAGCAGCTGCAGCGCTACCAGCACCACCGTGATGGTGACGCGGTTCAGGATGCGGTTGAAAAAGCGCACGATCGGCGAACGAAAAAACATCGGCCTGCCCTCCTCCTTTATTATAATATGTGTAAGTATAGCGCGGTTTTGCAGCTTTTTCAAGATTTGCGTTGTTTCCTGATGCGCCCCGCAAAAAGCCGACCGGAAAAATCCGCAGATTTTTCCGGTCGGCAAACAAAGAAATGATTTTTCGTCAAAGAGACAGCTATTGCAGTTCCCGCGCAAATGCGGAGCCATTGAAAGCCGCTTTATGCTTCGGCTTCGCCGTCCTCAAAGCCCACCATCAGGCCGCCCTGCTCAGCGTAGTAGCTGCACAGGCCGCCGCATTCGGTGACATCCACCTGTGCGCCTGCAAACACCGCATGGATCATCAGCTTCAGGCGCTTGGCAGCTTCCGGGTTATCACAGTGGGCAATGT
>OMGR01001043.1_pt1 | contig 13042 bp, 15 predicted proteins | sample 1646061 | NCBI WGS metagenome assembly OMGR01 (sample SAMN05578583, study PRJEB25193) | human gut metagenome | biome: Human Microbiome; feature: human-associated habitat; material: feces | host: Homo sapiens | place: USA:Birmingham | reverse complement strand
GATTCTGACATAAGTTTACCGTGGTGTTTTGTCAACTTATTTCAGGACAGGACAACTCATTCATTTTTGCGTTTGATATATATCAAACGAATAGAACACATATATGCTCTTTTCTTTTGACAATTGAGTTCCTTTCGTTTGATAACTATCGAATGAATAGGTGTTTGGGATCAAACAAATGAATCTTCGTATTAAAAACATTCATTGAGGCGGCTATTATTCATTATTGTACTCTATCGGTTCAATAATTATTTCCATACCATTCAAATTGACATCCGCATTCTTTCGAATAGAGTCAATTCCAAATGAAGAAAAAGCCAACCTCAATAAAATCAAGGCAAAACCTAAGGCTTTACTAAAAAATATTTCTATGTTTGTAATAATAAACATAGACGAATATGAAGAAACATAAAATTGCAATGAAATACTTAATTCTGCCATTATTAATAATGTTATTATATTCGTGCTCAAAGAATGAACAAATAGACAATGTGAAGAAACTCATATTCAATGAAGAGGTAAACTCCGATATCAAAGATTTAATTACATGCAAATTTATACCATTAGAAACGACAGACAGTTGCCTGTTTGGAGATATCTCAACAATTGACATTGTGGATAACAAGATATACACTATCGATAGAAAGGGTAACCATTTATTCGTTTTTGATATATCCGGAAAATTCATTACTCAAATAGGTAAAAAAGGAAATGGTCCGGGAGAATATATGTCATTAAATAACTTCCATATTGATAAAAAACAACAAATCATTACACTGACAGATGCATACATAGACAAACTATTCAACTACAAACTAACAGATTACAAATTTATAAACAGCAAAAAAACAGGCTATTTTTCCGACTGTTGTTGGCTACCGGACGGAAATATAGCATGGGCATTTCATGGTGGATACAGCAGTGGTAAAAGAGATTTACATTATGCTAAAATAACGGACCCAAAGTTAAACACTATAAAACTTTTATATCCTACAAACTTCTTTCCTGAGTCCCCCATGGTTCCCGGACAACTCTTCTATACATACAATCGAAAGTGTTATTTGAACATTCCTTATGTACCTACAATATATGAAGTAACTTCCGAAAAGCTAATGCCTACGTATCAATTAGAACTTGGTCAACAGAAGTTTGCATCACCTGAATGGTTGAAAGCAGAGGCTGAAAAAAATTTCTACGGAACAATATCCAATACAGACTATATCTCCGGGCAACATATAAAAGAAACAGACGACTATATCTGTGTCGAATATTATGCCAGAGGAATGACTTCCTATTTAGGATTTTACAATAAGAATACCGGAAAATCTTTTAAATACTCAAAATCTGACTTTACAAGACAAACCGGATTAACAGGTCTTTTTCAACTCAAAGGAACCTACAACAACTATTTCATCTTCACAATGCTCCCTGATGCATTAAAAGATAGTTATTGTACTATCCCTGAATTAAAGCCCATCATTGATAACATCAAAGAAGACGACAATCCTATCCTCTGTTTACTAAAATTCAAGTGAACCACAGTATCTAATAAAAATATTCAACATGAAAAATATATTATTATTCTGTTCATATCTACTCATTGTATGTTCATGCCAAAATGGAAATACAATCAAAGATTATAGTATCTCCACTAAATCCAATATGCTATCAGAAGGTAAGGTTCTATTCTCAAAAGACGACAACTGTTATCTGTACGATCTAAAAATAACAGATAACTTTTACTTATTTCTCGATGAGAAAAACGATACTGTTCTTAGGATATATGAACAGGATAATATATTACAGACTTCTATTAGTTCATGTAGAAGTTCTGAAAAAGATAAATTATGGAAGCCCTTATTTACAAAAGAAATACACGCAGAAACAGAAGATATAGCATATCTAGTCGATAATAATACATATTATAAAGCCATTACACTAGATGCCAACAATAGCAATATGAAAATAAATACAATAAAGCCATTAAAACAAAGAAACATGTTTAGTCGTGACTTTAATATTACAACAAAAGAGACCTTCGGTATACCTATAAGTAGAGATACTAAATGTCCATTCTACTTTTTCAATCCGGACTCCGGTTATTATTGGGTAGACCCATCTCCTGCTCTTGAGAAAAAAATGCCCAACGATGTTTTTTCATATACAAATACTATTTGTCTGAACGAAAGTCAAAACACGGTTGTTTCCGCTTATCGATTTACAAACCATGTATCTTTCTACGGATTGGATGGGACATTGAAAACAACTGTTAAATTCGGAAAAACACCAGTCATTCCTATAACCACTTCAGATCCGAATAAGATAGATATTAGAAATACATCCAAATGTTTCACTTACATATGTGGAACGGCAAAATATGTATATTGTTTATATGAAGGTTCATCTGATTTCGCCAATCAATCCAAAATAGTTGTTTTCCAATGGGATGGAAAACATATTAACACATGGCAAGCAGACCGCAATTTACAGGCAATAGCTGTAGATAAAAATGATAAATACATATTGGCCATATCCAGAAACAAGAATGACGGACAAGATATTATTAGATACTATCTATCAAACCATTAAGCCAGAACAACCATATTATCTCAGATCATAATAACTCCTTATAAATTTAAGGATTCAGGATAATCATTTGATATCCTATACCTCTGAGTGGTTCTATTTCAATGACAGGTATTTGTTTCAAATGTATTCGTAAATGCCGAATCGCATTAGCTACAGCATCACGATCCGTTTTAGATAATCCATTTTTTATCGATCGAGACAATACATCTATGCATATACTTTCATAAGTCAATTTATGTTGTTCTACTTTTATGAAAGAACAAAATAGTCTTAATGAATTCTCTGTCAAACAGATATTCACGTCATTCCTATAGCATAAGTCACCATGTTCTTCATTAAAAAACAAATCTTTAGACAATTCCACCCACTTAATTGTCTTATCCTGGATTAATGGCTCAGGAATTGGTAACCGTTTTTCCTTTTCCAGCAATTCTTGTTCCTGTTGTTGCAGCTTTTCTTGTTGCCGTTGCAGTTCCAATCTCCGTTGCTCCTGCTGTTGATTTAATACCAGCCGTTCTTGCTCTTGCTGTTGTAACAGCAATTCTTGCTCAGTAATCTTGTGCATCTTTCGATGCCAAAAACAGTAGCCGCCAATAATCGCACCTAACAACAAAAGCCCCAAACCAGAAATCATCCACATTAAATAGCTGTGTCTCCAAACTGTTTCAAAAGGAAGTTTTATATAAGCTTGTAGCGTAATATTCCTATCTGGATTTTCATCTATCCGATAGATTAATAATCTTAAAGGAAGCGCTTCTTTATAAAAAGTACTATCTGAAGAGGTATTAATAACACGACCATTCCATACACAACGAATAGCTGTATTTGCCTGAATTTTACGGTCTAAAAGTGTAGTCCGAAAAAGACTATCCAACAAAGTTCGGGTGGAATCACGATAAAAAAGGAAATCCTGATCACACCATTCTGCTTTCTCTGCACCTGAGATTTCATTAGGAGAACTCTTGGGATTATAGTTCCCGAACTCTCGCTCTATTTGTAACGTTTTTTCTCTCTGCAACACATCTGCAAACACAAGAGATGACTCTGAGCATAATTTATTCAGCTGTATATGGAAAGCACTCCACAACCACCAGCCAAATAAAAAGGTCAGCCCCACACAACTTAATATCACCCCAATTTTTTGTCTCATACCTGAAATCGTCTCACTTTACTCTTGACTATAGACCAAGTTTTCTGACAATTCGCTGACACCCATGCTGTAATTCAGACAATTACCAACAAGTTATCCTCTACTACTCATTAAACCGTTGTCTAAGTTAATTTTATATCTACTTTTGCATTACATATCTTGCTGCTATTAAAGTAGTTTCAAGAGACAAATATATTAAAACTAATTTAACAAATAAGATAAACATGAAAAGAAAGACTATTAAATCAGGTATCATTTTCCTATGCCTACTGGGAGGTATTCATTTTTACTCTACACAGTCCCCCCAAAACGTATTAAATGATTTGGCATTTGAAAATATCGAAGCTTTAGCCCTAACAGAAGAAGACCCTGAAGAAAACTTTAAATGTTATGGTTGGGGAGACATAGAATGTCATGGTAAAAAAGTAGAAAGAAAAACAAGTGGCTTCAGATAAAAATCATCTATGAAAAATTCCCTATATATATCACTTATAGGTATTAGTTCATTAATCTCCTGCGGTGGCTCCCATGACCCCTTATACCCTCGTTATACAACTTTTCCCGATGAGAGAACAGTAGCCACGCAGGAGATTTCTATTGATTCTGTATTTTTCCGTTATCCTTATCGGGTAACGGTAAAGGATAATATCGCTGTTATTATGGATTTACATAATGATAGCCACTACTTTTATTCTTTCACTTATCCCGACTGGGAACCTATAGCACCTTTCGGCAAACGGGGAGAAGGACCGGAAGAGATGCTTTCTGCTGAAATGTTTCAATTTTGTTCCCCGGATTCCATCTGGGCACTCGATGCAAACAAGATGCAAATCACACGTTGGGCAATTTCTATTACCGAAAAAACGGTATCTCGCGTAGAAGAAATCGCATTAGATAAGAATCTGGTGCGTTCTTTGGACTTTTATCGAACAGATTCAGTCTTTTTGATAACCGACTATCTGGGAAATTATCGTTATCACAAAGTCAGTCATAGTGGCAAACCTATCAAAAATATAGGCAAAATACCTACCGAAACCAATTATGAACAAGATATACACCCGGCTTTAGCGCAAGCTTGGCGTAGTTTTACAGACTACAATCCGCAAAACGGAATATATGCAATGGCTACTCAATTAGGAGAGACCCTTGAAATATACAACCTGAAAAAACATACGCACAGCGTTGTATACGGACCTGGCGGAGAACCGAAATTCAAAGAAAAAGGAGGAGAAGGTTTTCCTACCGGAATAAAAGGTTTTATGGATATTCAAGTCACCGACCGATACATTTATACAGTTTTCGATGGAATGTCATGGAAAGAGAGGGAGGAATTTTACCAACGTGGCGAAGCACCGCCAAAAGGAGGACATTACCTATATGTCTTTGACACAAACGGTATCCCTCTACGAAAATATACATTAGATAAAAATATTTTTGGCATCCATATAAACGAAACAACAAACACTTGTATCGCAACGTGCGTAGAAAGCAATAATCCGATACTGACTTTTAAACTATAATGAAACAGATCCTATTTATATTAATTCTATTACCTATCTTCTTTTCCTGCAAAAACGAACAGAAAGAGAAAGAAAAACAAATTGCACAATTGGTCAATGAATGGCAGGGGAAAGAAATCAAATTTCCAGACAATCTCATTTTTACCCGCTATCTGACAGATACTACTGATTTTCAGATTCCGCAGTCCGAATATAAAGTATTAGTATATGTCGATTCGATAGGTTGCACCAGTTGTAAGCTACAACTACATAAATGGAAAGAACTGATCGAATATTCCGATTCTGTAACACAAGAAAAAGTACCTTTTCTCTTCTTTTTCCATTCGAAAGATTATAAGGAAATACGTTATCTGTTAAAACGTGATGGCTTTGACCGTCCTGTCTGTATCGATATGGACGATCGGTTAAACAAGTTGAACAAGTTTCCGGCAGATATGATTTTTCAGACATTCTTACTGGATAAAAATAATAGAGTAGCCGTATTAGGAAATCCGGTACATAACACGGCTGTGAGAGATCTCTACCTGAAACAAATTACGGGTAAAGACAATCCAAACAAAAACATACCGAAAACAACCGCTGAAGTCAATCAGACAGATATTGATTTTGGTACATTCGACAAATCGGAGACGAAAGAAACAACCATAGATGTTAAAAATACGGGAGATAGTCCCCTCGTGATCGTGGACGTAAGTACCACCTGTGGTTGCACGGCAGCCACCTATGACAAACGACCCGCGAAATCCGGAGAAACTCTCCGAGTAGGAATTAAGATGACACCGAAGGATACAGGATTCTTCGATGAAGTCGTAACAATCAAGTACAATAGTATTAACAACGAACCCGTTAAGGTGCAGATAAAGGGGAATGTTCGGTGATCGAACAAGTGGGAGTTTGCTGTACCAACGTCGAAATTGAACAAGCAAACTCCCGGAGACCCCAAAAAGGAGGTGTATGATGGTTACTTAGCTACTAATCTTTAGTACTCTCTAGGAGATAACAAAGATAATAAAAGAGTTGAAATTAATTTCATAAATTTAGAAAGATAATAACACATGAAAAAGATCATAGGTATCGCTATTATAGCCGTAGCAGCTATAACAGCAGGCTGGAATTACCTGCAAAATAAAAATAATCAAATTGTCAATGACTTGATACTAGCCAACATAGAAGCACTCGCTAATCCCGAAATGGCAGATGGAAAAGAGTTCTATGAAAAAACTGGATGTTATTTAAACTGTAGTCCTTCATCTACTTGCATTGACAAATTTGGGAAACAGCAGAATGCTGCTGACGAATATAAATGCTCTTGTGGAGGACATGAATATTAAAACAGATAAGTCATGCTCACAAATAATTCAAATTACAGCTTGAATTATTTAAACAAAAGAAGAAGTGTCAAAAGCTGATATTAGGGCACACAGACAGAGCGCAGAATCTCGCAGACCATATGATTTTAAAATCTGCGAGCGTCTGCGTCATCTGTGGTCACTATTAGCTTTTTGACACACTATCATTGTACAAACAACATAATTTGTTCAGCCATGAAAAATAAATTTTATATCTTTTTTTGTTTATTCTTGCTTATTGCATGCAATAAAAATAAACAAGTAACTCCTATCAGTACAACATACGAGTTACTGAATGATAATATTATGATTTCCACTCCTGGATTTTTCAAAATAAGTGGTGATTATTTATATCTTAGTGATTTAAAATCTGCAGATTCAATAATACATATTTTCGATACTAAATCAGGAAAACAATTAGCGTCTTTCGGTAATATCGGTAACGGTCCAAATGAATTTACAGCTCCTATCATAAATACCGGATTTGATGGCACAATTTCTATTTCTAATGCTGGAACACCTCGATTAGGAATACTAGATGCAAAAAAGTTATTGATAAACAATGAGGGTTACAAAGATTTATCACCTCAACCTATTACCGACTCACAAGCTATGCAATTCATAGATGAGAATACATATCTATACTTATCTCCAGAAAAAGAAAACACTCTTTTCAAAACAGTGGATAAGTCCACTAATACTACTATTAGCTGGGGAGCATATCCCATCAAAACAGAAATGAAATATATGAATTATAAAGATGCATATGAAGGAGAAATAAATTATGATTATTACAACAACTACCTATTATTGAAGTTCATAAGAGTTCCCCAGATTATATTATTCAAAAAAGATGGAGACCAATTCAAACAGTTAAAAACTAAAAATCTTTCGCAATACGAATACGACATCAGAGACAACAAGATGGTAATAAACTATTTAGAACCATACAGAACAAAAATGGTATCACTGACAAAGGATTATATTGTACTACTTGACGATAGTAATATAAGTATAGAAAAAAGAAAAGAAATGAAGCGTCCTGTACTTTCAAGGCGTCAACTAATTCTTTTAGATTATAAATTAGAAGAACAAAAAGTGATTGATTTGAACAAAGATATATATCTTATTGCATCCGATTCACGTTTCAACGATGTATATTTAGTTGTCGCAGATCCGGATTATTCAATCATAAAAATAAAATTATAATACCATGAGCAACAAACTCCAAGGCAGGTTAGCCCCGAACACACTGACAGAAGCCCCGAACGACCGGATATTAGTTCTAAACTCTGCCGGTACAGTAGATAACGAACAACTCTACAAAGACACCGGGGTTGTGTCAGGAAACTCTCGTTCACATAATAAACTACTACGAATGCATCGTGGCACGAGCTTTGATGAACGGGCACAATGTTAATATTGTTTTTCTATGTCTTACCCACTTTACCGGACTTGTTGCGACATTGCAAACAAATAAATTTAGAGAATATGAAAAATATATAATTAACAGATTCACCACTTAATAAAATAATAAAATCATGAAAAAAAAGATCTTCGGGGCTGTACTTATTACAGTTATAACGTTTGTAGGCTGCTGGAACTTTAACCAGAGTAAAAAAAAGGCTCTACTATCAAATTTGATTCTAGCCAACATAGAAGCGTTAGCTCAATCAAACGAATCAAGTACTGAAGAAAAAGGGAAATCTCCCGAAACAAAAAGATGTAAGAAAACATTTCCCGATGGGACATTTACATCAAGTGTAGAAAGGGTTTGTACCCCTTCATGTTCTTCTTGTACTTGCACCCCTGTACCATGCGGTGAACCTTTCTATAATTAGGTAGAATATAATTAAGGAATAGGTCATTAAACAAATAACTTATTCCTTTCTCTCTAACAATCTAAAAAGACTTTCTGTATTATGAAACACTTATTATTCTTTGTAATAGTGACTTTCTTCTTATATTCTTGTAGCAATTCAAAAACAAGATCCATCGATAAAGAGGACTTACCAATTGATAATATTAATATTCAAAACATTAATATTAAACTAACTGATTCTGCTTTTAGACATGTCGATAACCTGTTACACACAGAGTCATATACAATTCTATCAAATGATGAGCCACTAGGAATAGTAGAACGTATTATCATTGAAGACAGTTTAATCTATATTTTAGACAATATGCCTAAAATCGTATGTTTTAACAAGAAAGATGGTTCCATTAAGTGGAAAATAAACAATCGGGGAGAAGGTCCGGAAGAATATGGAGAAATAATAGATTTCACAATAGACAGAACATCTAAACAGCTAATTGCTTATGACGGTGGAAAAAGGAGATTGACAAAATACGATTTATTGTCTGGTGAATATATATCAAGTACTACTATATATGATATCATACCAAAACAAATTGCTTTTGCTAACAATGGCATCTTTTTCGATAATCATGACCACATGAACTATCCGGATAAGAAGGAATTACATTATTCATTACTCTATACTAAGACTGGTTCCAAAATGAATAAATCATTCTTCCCTCATGACAAGGTTTCTGATTACAATTTCAATTACGGAGACGGACATCCTTTTTTTTATGAACAAAACAGGATCCTTTACAATCCGCGTTTTAGCAATATAGTTTTTGAAATTATACCGGAAGGTCTAACCCCCTTATACAAAATAAATTTACCGGATTCATTACCTCTAAAAATAATAGAAGAAGGTATTTCACCACATAAGTTAATCGAATCCAATTATTCATGGGGTATTTCAAATATTTTTGAATGCAGTAATATCCTATATTTCTGGTTTACCAAAAATGGTAGATACTATACTGTATTTTATAATCTGCAAAACAATAAATTGATCTATGGAGGGAATAGAGTTTCAAATATACCAACAAAAGATTTATTGGTCTACTACCCTATATCTGGTGTTCATAATGATACTTTTTTCTCATTGGTAGAACCATTCACTATCATTGAAAAGAGAGAAATAGCTCCGGATCTTTTCCCTAAAAATCTGATGAAAGTAAAAGAGGAAGATAATCCCGTTCTATTTTTTTATAAACCCGTTCACAACTCATTCACCGTTTATCAATAATTATGATAGAGCATATGTTCAAATATACAGGCAGAACAAACTTATATAGAAATCGTGGACAAATAGTAATAAGTAACATCCAATACAAGCAATGGGGTAAGAAATCAAATCCGGTTTTAGTTTTATTTTCTATTAAATAAAAGAATATGATAAAGCAAACATTTTTTTATTCTACAGTACAATAATCATCATCTCATTGACAGCATGTCATGCCCTACCTGATAAACAACTTAAACAGGTACTCATGCTGGCAGGAGATAACCGAAGTGAATTGGAAAAGGTGTTGGCTTATTACAATGATAATCCGGAAAAACTCGCTGCTGCCCGTTTTCTAATAATGAATATGACCGGTCATTCAGGCGTTAACCAATCAAATGTAGAAAAACTACAACCTTTTTATTTGAAGTACGTAGATATATCAGAACAATATAATTGGGAGCGTTCATCCGAATGGCAAAAAGAAATCGACACTCTTTGGAAAAATGAGAAAACAAAAATTCATCCGTCTTTATTTAATAAGAAAACGGATATCCAAACCATTAAAGCAGACTGGCTTATCAACGAAATAGACCGTTCGTTCAAAGCTTGGAAAGAGAATGTATATACACAGAACGATTCGTTCGAAGATTTCTGCAAATATATCCTTCCCTATCGCTTTGCTGAAGGAATCTGCCTGGACGAGAGCCGGGATACCTTTTACAAAAGACATGCTCATATATTCAACGATATTAATAAAGATTTCAGAGTAGTGAGTGACTCTTTACATCAAATATATAGCGACCTTATGCATAATAATTGGGCCGCCGCATCCATGCCTATCTGCAATGCTGCCACTTTCGAACAAATAAAACGAGGCTCCTGCGACGATAAAGCCTGGTATAATTGCCTGATGATGTCCGCTCTCGGTATGGGAGTTGCTATCGACTTCGTTCCGGAATGGGGTAACCGCGCCGGTGGACATAGCTGGAACAGCTTGATTGTTGAAGGAAAAACATACCCGTTCGAACCTTTCTGGGACGATGACCGGTGGAAATACAAAAAGATTTATAATAATGAGTGTTTTGACTTGAAATGGGGAAAATTCAGACTACCTAAAGTGTACCGGCATACTTTCGAACATTATTTTTCCGGCCCACTAGGAGATAAATCGGTCGCCAGAGAAGACATTCCTTCTTTATTCAAAAATCCGTTTATGAAGGATGTTTCTTCACAATATTTCCAAACAACGGATGTAAAAATAACTATTACCGAGCCTATACCCGAAAATACACGCTATTGCTATCTATGTGTTTTCGGTGCGAAAGAATGGAAACCCGTGCAATGGGGAAAAATAGCATGGAATAAAAAAGTGACATTCAAAGAGATGGGCAGAGATGTCGTTTACCTGCCTATGTTCTATCAGAATGGTGTTTTGACACCTGCTGCACCTGCCTTTATTTTAAACCAAGACGGCAATTGCGAAAAAATGGAATGTAAAGAGGAAAAAATGCCGGTTACCGTACGAAACTATACCGCTTATCTGTACCCTGAAGAGATTGCCGAAGCGAAAGAAACGCTGGTCGGGGCTTATCTCACAGGATGCAATGATTTGAACACATTAACCGCTGACACCTTATATATGATGACAGACAGCATGGATACATGGGATAATGAAATCACTCTTCCTGTTCCTCAAAAATATAGATATATACAATTAATATCCCCAAAAGACTCACTGGCACTCAGTGAAATATCTTTTTACGAACAGAATAAAGAGGATAAACCGATTCAAGGTGTAAAAGTTTCAGCCGACATCACACCGCTTAGCGATGGAGAGAAACTGGACATGGTTACCGACAGTCGGTCTGCTACAGGTTTCAGAGGTAGATTCAACAACCCGGAAGATGGGAAAAATATACTTTGGTTTGATTTGGGTAGCCCCAGGTCGATCAGTAAAATTTCATATATCCCTTATACAAAAAATTATTTACCTAAAGATATAGACATAGAATTATGGTATTGGAACAACCAATGGGTTAAAGGTGGTAGTTTAAAAGGTGACTATAATTTTATGACTTTTGAAAATATACCTGAAGAGACAATTTACAGAGTAAAGGTGAAAGGAACGAATGATCGGATCTTTACCTATAAAAACGGTATTATTCGTTGGTATTGATATGAAAAAGCATTGGAAAAAAATAATACAATATACAGTTGACGTAACCTTTTGGCTATGTATGCTGGCTACGGCATGGTTCGCCACTCAGGTCTTATTTTTTGCCTCTTTCAAAATTCCTAGCGATTCGATGGAGCCGGAATTAACTACCGGAGATAATATCCTAGTCTGGAAACCGATCATCGGCCCGCGTATATTCAACCTTTTTGCATCCATGCGAAATGAACAAACAAAAATTTACCGTATCCCTGGTTTCAGGGATATTAAACGTAATGACATTTTAGTCTTCAATTTTCCACATCCTAGCAGTTGGGATAAGATTGAAATGCATATCCTCAAATATTATATCAAACGGTGCGTAGGATTACCTGGCGACACATTATCAATACAAAACGGTTTTTTTCATGTAAACGGAATAGAAGTACCTCTTGGTAATCCGGATTCACAAAAAAGAATAGCCTTTACAGAAAAGTTTCAAGACGGTATATTCCATAGTTTCCCCTATGATGGAACTATCGGTTGGAATATCAAGGAGTTCGGACCGCTACATATTCCGGCCAAAGGAGATTCGATCCGAATGAATCGGACAAACTTTGTTTTGTATAAGAAGCTGATTGAATGGGAACAACAGGGGACTCTTGAATACAAGGATTCTACATCTTTTCTTAATGGAAGACCGATTGACAGTTATCGTTTCCTGAAAAACTACTATTTTATGGCAGGCGATAACGGCATGAATTCACAGGATTCGCGTTATTGGGGAATGTTGCCGGAAGAATATATCGTGGGGAAAGCATGGATCATATGGAAATCTGTTGATCCGTATACGGAAAAATTCAGGTGGGAACGGTTTATGAAAATAATTCATTAAAGAAATTAATCATGAAATACAATCAATATATAAGTTACTCATTACTCGCCATCAGTGGTGTCTTTCTGCTGTGCACCGTTTTTGCCACAGACACAGAGTTGACTAACGGACTGATCACAGGAAAGGTTCTTTGGTTTCATCTGGTGATGTTGCTGTTGGCTGCATGCAGTCTGATGGCGGCTGTTATGACGAAACCGGTAAAACCGTTTATCTTTTCGGTCGCAGACGGATTAGTGCTTGTTTTGACAGCTATCGTTGCGCTCACTTATAACTGGCAACTGAATCCGGAACCGGAGAAAAT
>OMGR01001009.1_pt1 | contig 13454 bp, 8 predicted proteins | sample 1646061 | NCBI WGS metagenome assembly OMGR01 (sample SAMN05578583, study PRJEB25193) | human gut metagenome | biome: Human Microbiome; feature: human-associated habitat; material: feces | host: Homo sapiens | place: USA:Birmingham | reverse complement strand
TAGATATTGGCGTGACTGGAGTTCAGACGTGTGCTCTTCCGATCTTGTATATATCGGATATCCGCAGCAGTCAGACAGGCAGAGGACATCCGATATATACAGGAGAAGATCGGACTTGATAAACTGCCGATGGATCTGGAGGAGACAGCCAGACTCAGACTGGAACACACAGAAGCCAGCTTAAAGGAGCTGGGGGATATGTTGTCCCCGAAGGTGGGAAAGTCAGGAGTCAATCATCGTCTGCGAAAGCTAAGTCAGATCGCAGATGATTTGCGTGAAGGCAAGGAGGAGTAGTATTTATGATTAAGAAACCAATTACCATTCAGCTCGCTTCCGGACTGGAGCCAAGACCGGTGGCAGTGCTGGTTCAGGTAGCAAGCCAGTACAACAGTAAGATCTATGTGGAAGATGGGGACCGCAAAGTCAACGCAAAGAGTATTATGGGAATGATGACACTTGGACTGAGTGCCGGAGAATCCGTGGTAGTATCTGCTGAGGGTGAAGATGAGGCAGAGGCTATTGAGAATATCGAAAAATATCTGAGCAGCGGAAACTAAGCTGGAAGATAGATGGAATCGGGCAGGTTTTCCTGCCCGATTTATGCGTTACAGGGGAATTATAATTACAGAACAAGGAGGAAGGCGATGGACGCATATACAGAGTTTGCGAAAGTATACGATCTGTTCATGGATAATATTCCTTATGAAGAATGGGGAGCCTATCTGAAAGGACTGCTTCATGAAAACGGAGTGGATGACGGACTGGTACTGGAGCTGGGCTGTGGAACAGGTACCATGACAGAAATACTGGCAGAAGCCGGATATGATATGATCGGAGTGGATCAGTCAGAGGAGATGCTGGAGGAAGCAGCCAGAAAGAGAGAAGAATCCGGACATGAGATCCTGTATCTGTGTCAGGATATGAGAGAATTTGAATTGTATGGAACGGTTCGGGCTATCGTCTGTGTATGTGATTCCATGAATTATATTCTGGAAGAAGAGGAAGTACTGGGAATCCTTACCTCTGCGGCCAGAAATTATCTGGATTATGGAGGACTATTTATCTTTGACCTGAATACAGAGTACAAGTACAAGGAGATCCTGGGAGAGCAGACCATTGCAGAGAACCGGGAAGAGAGCAGCTTTATCTGGGAAAACTATTATGATGAAGACAGCCATATTAACGAGTATAATCTGACCCTGTTCATCAAAGAGCATGGAGACCACTATCGGAAATACGAGGAGACTCATTATCAGAGATCATATTCATTAGATACCATTCGGAAGCTGGCGGAAATGTCCGGACTGGAATTACTTCATATCTATGATGCATTTACCCATGAAGAACCAAAAGCTGATTCCGAGCGTGTGTATGTGGTATTGCGAAGACCCGGGCAGCCGGAGTAAAGGGACAGAGGAAGCAAGGTACAGACAGTGATATAGAGTATGAGAGACAGGAGAGAATATGAAAGACTATATTGTAAGAGCAATTGCGGCAGACAGTCAGATTCGTGCGTTTGCAGCGGTTACAACAGAAACAGTAGAAACAGCGAGACAGGATCACAATACAAGCCCGGTAGCCACAGCAGCACTGGGACGTCTTCTTACAGCAGGTGCCATGATGGGTACCATGATGAAGGGGGATAAGGACATCCTCACACTTCAGATTAAGGCAGGAGGTCCTCTGGAAGGAATTACTGTGACAGCAGATTCCAAAGGTCGTGTAAAGGGATATGTGGGAAATCCTGATGTATGTATCCCGGCAAACAGCAAGGGAAAACTGGATGTTGCAGGTGCTGTCGGTGTAGGATTTATGAACGTGATCAAGGATATGGGACTGAAAGAGCCTTATGTTGGACAGGTTGCGCTTCAGACCAGCGAAATCGCAGAAGATCTTACCTATTATTTTGCTACAAGTGAACAGGTACCATCAGCAGTTGGTCTTGGAGTTCTTATGAATAAAGATAATACAGTACGTCAGGCTGGCGGATTTATCGTGCAGCTGATGCCGTTTGCGGAAGAAAGCACAATTGCGAAGCTTGAGGAAAATGTGCAGAAAATCACATCTGTCACAAATCTTCTGGAAGAGGGGCATACTCCTGAGAGTCTGCTTGAGAAAGTTCTGGAGGGCTTTGATATGGAGATCAATGAGAAAGTTCCTACGGAATTTTACTGTAACTGCAGCAGAGAAAGAGTGGAGAAAGCTCTGATCAGCATTGGAAGAAAAGAACTCAATGAAATGATCCAGGAAGGTAAGTCCATTGAGATGAATTGCCATTTCTGTAATAAGAATTATGAATTTACAGTGGAAGAACTGAAAGAAATCCTGCGTAAATGTAAATAAGAGATGCCAATGTACTGACAGATGGATCTGCCGGAGCACAGAGAAGAAGAGGTAGAAAATGAAAAACGGTTATATCAAAACAGCAGCCGCAACACCTTATATCACAGTTGCAGACTGCAATGCCAATGGAAATGAGATTATCAGACTGATCCATGAGATGGAGAAAGAACATGTGAAGGTTATGACTTTTCCGGAGCTTTGTATCACAGGCTATACCTGTCAGGATCTTTTCCTGCAGAGACGTCTTCTCGACAGCGCCTGGGAAACTTTGCTGAAGATCACAAAGGAAACTGTTGATGTGGATGCCCTTGTTTTTGTAGGTGTGCCTTTCAGAAATCATGGAAAATTATATAATGTGGCAGCAGTTTTAAACAGAGGCGAGATCATTGGTCTGGTTCCGAAAACTTATCTTCCAAACTATGGAGAGTTTTATGAGCAGCGCCATTTTGCATCAGGTCTTGGCTGTCTGGAATATGTGGATATTGAGGGAAAGAGAGTTCCTTTCGGAACAGATATTCTTTTTATCTGTGAGGAGGAGCCGGAGCTTGTGGCAGCAGCAGAGATCTGTGAGGATTTATGGGTGACACTGCCGCCAAGCGTTCTCCATGCACAGGCAGGAGCGAATCTGATCGTGAATCTGTCAGCCAGCAATGAGATGGTCGGAAAGGACAGCTACCGCAGAGATCTTGTTTCCGGACAGTCTGCACGTCTGGTGTGCGGATATGTATATGCAAATGCAGGAGAAGGTGAGTCTACACAGGATCTGGTCTTTGGCGGTCAGAATATGATCGCAGAGAATGGAGTGATCCTTGCAGAAGGAAAACGTTTCCACAATGGTATTGTATACAGTGAGATTGATGTGCAGAGGCTGAACGATGAGAGAAGAAGACTGACTACTTATCAGCCGGCTGACGACAGTGATCATATTAAAGTGAGCTTCCATCTGAATGTGGAAAAGACAAAACTGACCAGAAAATATTCGCAGTATCCTTTTGTACCTTCACGAAAAGAAGAAAGGGATATGCGCTGTGATGAAATCCTGAATATCCAGGCAATGGGACTTAAGAAACGTATGGATCATATCCATTGCCATAAGGCAACAGTGGGACTTTCCGGAGGTCTGGATTCCACACTGGCACTGCTTGTGATCGCAAGAGCCTTTGACCTTTCCGGTGCGGACAGAAAGGATATCCACTGTATTACCATGCCATGCTTTGGAACCACAGACAGAACTTATCAGAATGCCTGCAAATTAAGTCAGTGTCTGGGTGCGACTTTAAGTGAGATCAATATCAAAGAAGCAGTAAATGTACATTTCAGGGATATTGCTCATGATCCGTCTGTGCATGATGTGACTTATGAGAACAGCCAGGCAAGAGAGAGAACGCAGATCCTGATGGACAGTGCAAATCAGGATGGCTCGATTCTGGTGGGAACAGGAGATTTGTCTGAGCTGGCTCTGGGATGGGCAACCTACAATGGTGACCATATGTCCATGTACGGCGTGAATGCTTCAGTGCCGAAAACTCTGGTGCGTCATCTTGTACGTTATTATGCGGATACCTGCAAAGATGAGAAGCTGACAGAGGTTCTTCTTGATATTCTGGATACACCGGTAAGTCCGGAGCTTCTGCCGCCTAAGGATGGCAAGATCGCACAGAAGACAGAGGATCTGGTGGGACCTTATGAACTTCACGATTTCTATCTGTACTATATGCTTCGTGCAGGATTTGAACCGGAGAAAATTTACAGGCTGGCATGTGAGACTTTTGAAGGAATGTATGATAAGGAGACAATCTTCAAATGGCTGAAAACCTTCTATTGGAGATTTTTTGCACAGCAGTTTAAACGTTCCTGCCTTCCGGATGGCCCAAAGGTGGGAAGCGTTGCGGTTTCACCGAGAGGTGATCTGAGAATGCCAAGTGATGCAAGTGCAGGAGTATGGCTGGAGCAGCTTGAAAATATGGATATTTAGAATCGCATAGCGGAGTGGATGATTTTATCCGCGTGATTTTGCATGGCGAAGCGGAGAACGATCAATTGTTCTCCGCTTTTTTCAGTGCTGTTTCAATTGCATTCAAAAGAATCATGGAAGTATACTTCTGATCTTCGGAATATTGGATATTTTCCAGCGACTGGGAGGTATAGATCTGGCTGGCCAGTGATTCCAGAGCCGGTTCCATGAGAGGAAACATGGCTGCGGTGCTTTCACTTAAATTTACCAGACGGATGGAAGTTACCCTGTCAGAGTCAACAGTTACTTCCAGGTCAAAGGTGTTTTCATTCAGGTCGATGGAGGAAGTATAAATTCCCGGTTTGTACAGGCTTTTGGCATCGGCTGAGGCACTTTTTTTCTGACCGGGTCCAAACATGAAAAAAAGTACAATAGCCAGGATAACAGCAAGAAGAAGGAAAATGCCGGTGTATATAACTTCCTTCATATGTAGGACTATGATTTTTGTTTTTGCACTCATGGTACACGCCTCCTGGATGGTTTTGTATATTCTATTACAGAAATGCTTAAATTATGATATACTGAAACAACGAATGTGAGTAACCGACAGTAAGGAGAGAAGAATGTCATTACAGTTTATTATCGGCAGTTCCGGTGCCGGAAAGTCTTATTTTGCATATGAGAGAGTAATCCGGGAGTCCATGGAACACCCGGAGAGAAATTACTATATTATTGTTCCGGAGCAGTTTACCATGCAGACACAGAAGACGCTGGTGGAAATGCATCCGGGAAAAGGAATCCTGAATATTGACATCCTGAGCTTTGAACGTCTTGCGTACCGTGTATTTGAAGAAACCGGCGGAGATAACAGAAAGGTTCTGGAAGATACGGGAAAAAGCATGGTGCTGCAGAAAATGGTGCAGCAGCACAGAAAGGAACTTGCCTATCTGGGAAGTCAGATGAATAAGCCGGGATATCTGGATGAGGTGAAGTCTCTGGTTTCAGAATTTATGCAGTATGATATCAGAGAAGAGAATCTGGCAGAAATGAAAGAGAAGGCCAAAGATCAGCCATTACTTGAAATGAAGCTTAAGGATGTGGGAATCCTTTATCAGTCATTCAGGGAATTCCTGAAGGGGCATTATATGACAGGGGAAGAGGTGATGGATGTCCTGCTTAAACAGCTTCCTTTTTCCGAAAAACTTAAGGGAGCGGAATTTCTCTTTGATGGATTTACCGGATTCACGCCAATTCAGGTCAATGTGCTCAGGGAACTTCTGGTCATTGCTGACCGCATAAGTGTTACTGTGACTATGGACGAACGGGAGGATGCTTTTTCTCCGGGAAAACCTTATCAGCTTTTCTTTATGAGCAAGCAGATGATACGGACACTTGCAGGGCTGACCAGAGATCTGGAGGATCCAGTGTATCTGAAACCATCCGGACAGTCCCGGTTTGCACAGGCACCTGCCTTACAGTTCCTGGAGAAAAATATCTTCCGCTACAGAAAGGGCGTGTATGCCGAAGAACAGCAGGAGATAAAAATATTTACTGCGCCATCCCCCCTGGAAGAAATGCGGGAGGCTGCCAGAAGGATGTCAGAACTTGTGCGTACCTGCGGATACCGCTATGGTGAGATTGCAGTGATCACAGGAAATCTGGAAGAATATGCAAGACTTGCAGCACAGGTATTTGAGGAGGCAGATATTCCATATTTTATTGACGAGAAGCACTCGGTAATGATGAATCCTTTTGTGGAGTATCTGCGCGCTGCCATGGAGATGGCGGTACAGGGATTTCCTTATGAGAGTGTTTTCCGTTATCTCAGATGCGGGATGTCAGAAGTTACCAGAGAACAGGCTGATAAGCTGGAGAATTACGTGCTGGCGCTGGGAATCCGGGGATATAAGAAATGGTCTGAAAAATGGGTTCGTGTGTACAGAGGAATGGAAGCGGAGAAGATACAGGAACTGAATGAGATCAGAGAAATCTTTGCGGAAGAAGTAAGGGAACTTGCACAGGGATTTGGTTCCGGGAAGAAGACAGTGGAAGAGTACTGCCGGATTCTCTATGAGTTTATCCAAAAAAGCAATGTCTGGCAGAAACTGAAACGACAGGAGCGAAGGTTTAAAGAGTCAGGCGATAAAGCAATGGAAAAAGAATATAACCAGATTTATGGAATTGTGATGGACCTGCTGGATAAGATGGTTGAGATTCTTGGCGAAGAAACGGTAAACAGACAGGAGTTCCGACAGCTTCTGGAATCAGGACTTTCTCAGGCAAAAGTAGCGCTGATTCCGCCGAGCATAGATCAGGTAATGGTGGGTGATATGGAACGATCCCGCTTAAAGGAGATTAAGGCGTTGTTCTTTGTTGGCGTGAATGAGGGAAATATCCCAAAGAGCACACAGACAGGCGGAATCTTATCAGAGCTTGACAGGGATTTCTTCCAGGAGCAGGGAGTGGAACTGGCACCGGGGCCTAAAGAACTGATGAATATGCAGAGGTTTTATCTGTATCTGAATATGACGAAACCGGGAGAAAAGCTGATCCTCTCCTATAGTGATACCAATGCAAAAGGAGAAGGCATAAGCCCGGCATATCTGATCGGGAGTATACGCAGTCTGTATCCGAAGCTGGAAATTGAGGGTGGAGCCGGGGTCAGACCCCATAAAAATTCTATAAACAATTATTGTTATCCGGAAAATCCGGAAGCTGGGATTGATCTGTTTCTGGAGAAGTTGGTACAGGAGACAGAGAAAGAACATGAGGATATTCTGGAGCAGGCAGATGAGACGGATGCAATGTTTGGAGAGCTTTATAGCTGGTATCTGCGGAATACGGAATACAGAAGCAGAGTACAGAAGCTGGTACAGTCGGCTTTTGCCGGAAAACCAAAGGACATTATCAGCCAGAGTGTGGCGAAGGCATTATACGGAGAGGTTTCACCTTACAGTGCTACCAGACTGGAACGTTTTGCAGCCTGTGCATTTGCACATTTCCTTCAGTATGGAATGAAGCTTACCGAGCGTGTGGAATATGAGTTTAAACCTATGGATATGGGAAATGTTATGCATGAAGCACTGGAAAGCTTTGCAGAAGAAGTGCGAAAAAGAGGCATGAAATGGACAGAGCTGACAGAACAGGAACGGAATGAGATTGCGGACCGGTGTCTGGATAATATTGTGGCAGATTATGGAAACACGGTACTCAAAAGCAGTGCCAGAAATGAATATATGATCGAGAGAACAAGGAGAATCCTCAGAAGGACGGTATGGGCACTTCAGAAACAGCTGGAACAGGGAGAATTTCAGCCGGAAGGCTTTGAGGTAACCTTCGGGGGAGGACGGATTGACAGAGTAGATATTATGGAAGATCAGAATAAGGTGTATGTGAAGGTGATTGATTATAAAACCGGAAATACATCCTTTGACCTGGTTTATCTGTATCATGGCCTGCAGTTACAGCTGATGATTTATCTGGATGGTGCTCTGCGTGTAGAGCAGAAGAAATATCCGGATAAGGAGATTATTCCTGCGGGAGTTTTCTATTACAATATCAAGGATCCTATGATCCAGGAGAAGATAGATGCGGATGTGAAAGCAGTCAGTGCAGGTCTTATGAAAGAACTGAAGATGAATGGGCTGGTTCAGGCAGATCCGGAGCTTGTGTACAGGATGGACAGTAGCCTTGGCTCCATTCCTGTCGCATTTAATAAGGACGGAAGCTTTCGCAAAAATTCTTCTGTGGCAGACAGAACACAGTTCGCAGTGCTTGGACGGTATGTAAGGACGAAGATTGAGAAGATAAGAAGTTCTATTCTGGAGGGAGATGCAGAGGTTTCTCCCTATGAGCTCGGAAAAAAGAATGCGTGTACTTATTGTCCGTATATGACGGTATGCGGATTTGACCGCAGGCTGTCAGGATATGAATTCCGCAGACTGAAAAACTTCTCTGATGAGGAATTATGGAAAGCATTTGACAGGGAGGCAGAATAAGATGGGCGTACAGTGGACAAAGGAGCAGCAGGAGGTTATACGGCTGCGAGACAGAAATATTCTGGTCAGTGCGGCAGCCGGGTCCGGAAAAACGGCAGTACTGGTAGAACGTATCCTGAGTAAGATAACAGATAAAGAACACCCGGTGGATATTGACAGACTGCTGATCATGACATTTACAAGAGCGGCAGCAGGTGAAATGAAAGAGAGGATCTCGGCAGCTGTTGAAAAAGCACTCTGTGAGGATCCCGATAATGAGCATCTGCAGAGACAGACAACCCTGCTTCATACTGCACAGATTACAACTATTGATGGTTTCTGTGCCTATATTATCCGGAATTACTTTCATCTGATCGGACTGGATCCGGGATATCGGACGGCAGATGAGGGGGAACTGAAGCTTCTGCGAGGAGATGTTGTGAAGGCACTGCTTGAAGAATATTATGCCAAAAAAGATGAAAAGTTTCAGAAATTCGTGGAATGCTTTGCAACAGGAAAGTCAGATGAAAATCTGGGAAACCTGATACAGAAATTATATGAAATGGCTATGAGCAATCCTTTTCCGCAGGAATGGCTGGCCGGGTGTATGGATGATTACAGGATTGATTCCCTGGAAGAGTTAAGAGAGACTGAGTGGATGAGGATGCTCTGGGATGCAGTGAAGGATGAACTGCAGGAAGCGAAGCTTCTGGTGCAGGAGGCTCGAAGAATCTGCTCAGAGCCGGATGGTCCGTATCTGTATGATGAGGCACTGAGCAGTGATCTGCTTCTTATAAGAAGTCTGCAGGAACTGGCAGAGAAAAGAGATTATAATGGAACTGCAGAAATACTTATGAAACCCTCATTTGCCCGGCTGAGCACAAAGAAGGCTGCGGATGTAGATGAACAGAAGAAGCAGAGAGTGAAAGATCTTCGGGATGAGGAAAAGGGGATTCTGAAGGAACTGGGGCAGCGATATTTCCAGAGTGCAGAGAAAGAACTTCTGGAAGTGATCAGATATATCAGAGGCCCAATAGAGATGTTAGTTGAGTTGACGGCACGATTTAAAAAACAGTTCGGAGAGGCGAAGAGAGAAAAGAATATTCTGGATTTTACGGATATGGAACATTTTGCCCTGCAGATACTGATGACGAAAGAAGGGGAAGAAATCCATATGTCTCAGGCTGCGAGAGAGCTCTCCGCAAAGTATGATGAAGTCCTGGTGGATGAATATCAGGACAGTAACTTAGTGCAGGAGCTTCTGACAACAGCAGTATCCGGGTGGATCAACCAGAAGAAAAATATCTTCATGGTAGGAGATGTAAAGCAGAGTATCTATCGTTTCCGTCTGGCAAGGCCGGAGCTTTTTATGGAAAAATATAAAAGTTATTCCACAGAAGAAGCACAGGAGCAGAGAATTGACCTGCACAAAAATTTCCGGAGCAGGGAACAGGTTCTGGAGAGTGTAAACTTTATTTTTCGACAGATCATGGGGGAAGACCTGGGAGGGATTACCTATGACAAAGATGCAGCCCTTTATCCCGGAGCTTCTTTTCCGGAAGGAGAGTCAGAGGAATTTGTAAAGACAGAGGTTCTTCTGGTCGAGAGAGACGGAGAAGAACTGTCTGATGTACAGGACTATGAAGACGCAGGTGCATCGGGAAACCGCAGGGAAATGGAAAATCAGACCGGGCAGGAACTGGAGGCGCTGGCCATTGCACAGAGAATTAAAGAAATTGTGGGAAAAGAACAGATCGTAGATAAAGAGACGAAGGAATACCGGCCTGTGGAATACGGGGATATTGTAATCCTGCTGCGCACTGCCTATGGATGGGCAGAAACATTCAGGGAAGTGCTGGCATCTCAGGGGATTCCCGTATATTGTACATCAAGAACCGGATACTTCTCTGCAACCGAAATTGTGACTGTATTGAATTATCTGAAGGTGTGTGACAATCCGATGCAGGATATTCCGCTTATGGGAGTGCTTCGTTCACCGATCGTCGGATGCACTTCACAGGAACTGGCAGAGCTTAGAATACAGTATCCTGATGGTCTGCTCTATGAGAGTGTTTCGGCATATGCAGGAGAAAATGAAATCCCCGAAAAAGAACTGGATCAGGATAAGCTGAAATCTGAATTGTTAAACAGTAATCTGCGAACAGATGAAAAGAATTCTCTGAATATTAAATTAAAAGGATTTCTGAGTCTCCTTGAAAAGGTAAGAAATATGGCTGCATATACGCCGGTCCACGAATTGATCCTTTATGTGCTGAAAGAAACCGGGTATGGAGATTATGCAAGGGCACTTCCGGGAGGGGAGCAGCGTTTTGCAAATCTTACCATGCTTGTGGAGAAAGCTATGGACTATGAGAAGACAAGTTACAGGGGTCTGTTTAACTTTGTTCGTTATATCGAACAGCTACAGGCATATCAGGTAGACTATGGAGAAGTCAATCTGACAGGAGCGGGCAATACCGCAGTGGAGATCATGACGATCCACAAGAGTAAGGGACTTGAATTTCCGGTAGTATTTGTGGCCGGTATGGGAAAACAGTTTAATTTTCAGGATATGAATGCAGGTCTTTTGCTTCATCCGGAACTGGGAATAGGGGCTGATGCTATCATACCGGAGAAACGGGTGATCGCATCTTCGCTGAATAAGCAGGTGATCAGAAGACAGCTTCTGAAGGAGAGTCTGGGAGAGGAACTGAGGGTACTTTACGTTGCCATGACAAGAGCAAAAGAGAAACTGATCCTTACAGGAACAGTCGGAAAGCTGGAAAAGCAGATGATGTCGTTGTCGCGTTTTCTGGATGAGGAAGAAGAACTGCTCCCACTGGGAACCAGAATGAAAGCAAAGAATTACTGGGCTTTTGTACTGCCTGCACTGGTGCGGCATCGGGCCATGAGTGAACTTCTGTGGGAATATGGAATCCTCATGAAGAAACAGCCGGGGATTTACGATGATATCTCTGAGTTTGTGATAAAAAAGATCACTGTCCGTCAGATGACAGAAAAAGCAGTTCTCATCCAGGCAGGAAACCAGATGCAGGAGGAATATCTGAAGAACTGGGATGAAAATAAAGTGTATGATGAGGTTGTGAAGGAAGAGATAGAGAAGAGATTTTCCTTTGTATATCCGTATAAATATCTGGAAGATATTCCGGTTAAAGTCAGTGTTTCGGATCTGAAAAAGAGAAGCTGGCATGATGAAAGTGAACTGGAAGAGAATATCAGTGTGTCTGCCGAAGAGCAGGATGAAGAACAGGAAGCGCCGGTTCCTGCATTTATGGCAGAGAAGCAGGAAGAGTATAAGGGGGCTGCCAGAGGTACTGCTTACCACAGAGTAATGGAATGTCTGGATTATGCAGAAGCAGATACAGAGGAACAGCTTCGGGCTCAGTTAAAGAGACTTCTGGAGAGCCAGAAAATGACAGAGCAGGAAGCGGAATGTATCCGGATCCGGGATATCAGGAGGTTTGTGGAGTCTGGATTGGGGCAGAGAATGAAGAAGGCTGCCATGAAAAAACATCTTTACAGAGAACAGCCTTTTGTGATCCAGAGAAATGCTTCTATGCTTGATGATGGTTGGAAGAACGAAACAGTGCTGGTGCAGGGAATTATAGATGCCTATTTTATGGAAGAGGAAGAGATTGTTCTTGTGGACTATAAAACGGATAGAGTGAGGAGAGGACAGGAACAGAAGCTGATCAATCTGTATCATGTGCAGCTTGAGGATTATGCCCGGGCATTGGAGCGGATGACGGGGAAAAGAGTGAAGGAGAAGATCATTTATTCGTTTACATTGCAGAAAGAGATATTGCTGTAAGCGGAATAAATATTATTATTGTGAATTCAAATATCCGGCAGGGATAAGCGCGTATTATACGCGCCACCCTGCCGGATATTTGTTTTTCAGGATCTGGTTGACCAGTTTACCGAAGCCAATGGGATATCCATCTGCACAGAGGAGATGCCAGCCTTTTTTGTGGGCTGCTTCTTCGGGTTCGATATTTAAGGTTTCGCCCTTTAAATATCTGGTGATCCTTTCGTCAGAAGCGGAGAGAGAGATGACTGCTTCTGCTTCATCTTTGCGGATCGCCAGTGCAAGTGGCTGAGACGGCTCGAAGCGGTTTTTCTTCAGGTCACCGAGATAGAGACCGTTTCTTAAGAAGGTGATGCCGCGGAAGTTGTGGGCAACCGGGGGAAGATAGTAGGCTTTATCACCGCGGATTTCCACACGTTCCCAGTCAAATGGCTGACCGCAGAGGGTTTTCAGACCGATTTCGTTCAGAAATTCCTCAATTAGTGGAAATGCGTTTTTGTCCGGTTTTGTGTGAGGACGGGAGCTTTCCTTGATTGCCTGTCCTTTTTTACGGAAGAGCGCAAGGAAGTGTCCCTCTCCGTTCATTTTGTGTGGGAAAATCCGGATGCATTTAATAAGTTCAGGATTTCCGTTTCCCCATTCAGGAACTCCATGGGAGAAGCCTTCATAATCTTCCATTTCTGCCAGTTCCATGTCAGGACGGTTTTCCAGAAGCCAGGAAACAGTTTGTTCGTCTTCTGCAGGCGCGAATGTGCATGTAGAGTAAAGCATCAGTCCGTCGGGACGGAGCATATCGGCTGCCTGGAGGATAAGCTCTTTCTGGATTTCGGAAAGCTCCATGGATTTTTCGGGAGTCCAGTCTTTGGCAAGGGCTTCTTCCTTACGGAACATTCCTTCTCCGGAGCATGGAGCATCCAGGATGATCTTGTCGAAGAATTCGGGGAATGCTTTGGTTAACTTTGCAGGTGTTTCGTTTGCTACGAAGACATTTGGGATGCCGAAGAGTTCCAGGTTGCGAAGGAGGGCTCTGGCGCGGGAAGTGCTGATATCGTTTGCTACCAGAAGCCCCTGTCCCTGAAGTGCTGCGCCTGCTGCAGTTGCCTTGCCGCCCGGGGCTGCGCAGAGGTCCAGGACTCTGTCACCCGGCTCGATGGGGATGCGGGAGGCGGGGGTCATGGCGCTGGGTTCCTGAAGGTAGTAGAGGCCGGCCTGGTAGTATGGGCATCTGGAAGGACGGATGTCTTCATCGTAGAAGTAGCCGTTTTTGATCCATGGGATCTGACGGGTTGGAAATGGAGTAAAGAAAGCAATGTCTATGGAAATGGATTTTGAATATAGAGAAATGGATGCA
>OMGR01001004.1_pt1 | contig 13532 bp, 28 predicted proteins | sample 1646061 | NCBI WGS metagenome assembly OMGR01 (sample SAMN05578583, study PRJEB25193) | human gut metagenome | biome: Human Microbiome; feature: human-associated habitat; material: feces | host: Homo sapiens | place: USA:Birmingham | reverse complement strand
TTTATATCGGTGATAAACAAGAAAGAAGGTGCATCGTGCATTACGACACACCTTCTTTAGAGTGTTGTTGCGGTGCGTACGGGAATCAACGCAAAACTTCTTATATCTATTTGATATTCACTAAATTAACTCAATAAGACTCGGTGTGAATGTACACTTTAAGCACACAACAACGAGAGCAACCTCAGTTTATCTGATGACAAAGATAGAACATATTTCAGAATCGACAATGTTTTTCTAAAGGTATTTTAATGAGAAGGTTATGGTTTAATTGATGAAAATTCAACTTAACAGAAATTTTATGGATATGTGTAGCATATAAGAAAGAACACTATGTAGCTTATGTTTCTAAATCCTATATAATGTATGCTATAATAGCCTTAGCAAACATAGAGATTATATAATGAAGAGTATCAACTGAATAGAGATAGGTTAAGTAGGCATTTATGAAAGCGGCTGAATAATATTAATAATAAAGGGGTCAAAAAAGACCCCTATCACTATATATTAGTAAAAATGCTTGTATAAGATAATGTTTTAAATCAACTATTTATTTTTCATATAAGTTTCTGGAATTATGTATTTTACAAATCCATATAATTCTGCAAATGAATGCACAGAATAATCTTTTATTCCATCTTTATATGTGATTGAGATTGTGACAATCTGATTATTAAAATATTTTCGTGCCTTATCTAATTTTGTAAATAGTAAATTCTTGAATGGAGCGTTATTCAAATCTTTGTCTATGTTTTTTATTTTGTCATAAATAATATCATTGGAATCATTCAAATCCGCATAGCCAAGAAATTGCCTTATTTTAAATCCATATTGAGGTTTATCAGCCTCAGGATGGTCGTGTACATATCTATCTGGATTTATTTCATATATTACAATCGTTCCGCTATTTATTTCTTGTTTATTGAACAGACGAGAAACCAATACACCCTCTCCTGTATGTATTCCACAATTACTCATTGATTCCCCGTCAACAATAAATATTTCATAATCTTTAGCATTAACATTTTCTCCATTAAAACAGAATGTCTTATTGGATAAATCGTTAATTCTACTCACCAATGGAGAGATACGCTTGACATCTCCCGCTTTAGCAACCCTATAATCCTGTTTTCTATTTGGAGTAGGTCTGGTTACATAATATATTATTATGGCAATCAATATGAGTAAATATATCACTATCATAAGTATAAATTTTATTTTAGATTATTGATTGGAGCTTCCAAAATAACTACATCATCTGTACCCGGTATCATTACGGTCAGTCCTTTTATCAAAGAAATATTAAACCAAAGCAGAATAAATAGAAGTATCTTGATGCAGGTATATGGTACTATTGTTATTAAACAGAATATAAATATCATGGAACAAATCAAGATGATAAATGATTTTAGTAATTCACCTCTTTTTTGGCCTATATTCAAATCCTTTATAGAAAAAACAAAATCAAAAACAAAACCTAATAAGAATAACATTATTGGCAATAGATATTTATTGCAATAATCATCTCTTGTAATTGTATTAAAGACTGAAACATCACCTTTCAAGCATAAATCAGGATATGCCGCAACAACAGATATAATCATCCAAACAATTGAATGCAGAATTATATCCCATTTTTTGTCTTTTATTATATATTCCTTTATGTACTTCATTCTATTTCTTTTTAAAAAGAAACCCTAATCAGTACACAAAAGTACGACATTTATTCTGAATACCAATATCGTTAAGACGAAAAACATCTTCTTTAGCATTATTTTTACCATCAAGAATATTGTTAGTCATAGCATTAAGTACTTTAACAAGTCAAACAGCACTTCCATCAATATCGTTAAGATGAAATAAATTACATAATCCATAAAAAACAAGTCCCGGCCATTATGGTCGAGACTTGTACCTTGTCGGGGTTATTCCTGGCGGTCGCACTATATCTGCCACGGATTTTTATATGGGTCATAATCGCGCTGGAAGGTTGCCATAGCTATTTCGCTAACCGGCTTTTTCTCATCATCCAGCTTGCGTTGAATCTGAGGGTTGATTTTACAGCGGTTTGCATCATGTAGCCACTGCATTGTTGCTTCGTAGTCCGTTATACGGGCCGTGCTAACATTATTGGGAGAAATAAGCTTGTGCAGTTCATACAACGCAATTTTTACCATGTGCTTTTTAATATTGGGGTTACGTGGGTCATGGTAACGGAAATTGTAGCCCTCTTTAAGCGTGTCAGCAGTAGGAAGCATGGTCGGAATCCAGACTTTGCCTCCGAACTCAACATATTCGGTCTCCTTGAACTCATAGGCGTATTCCGGGTCATACGAACCGATAAGCCCCCAGTTGTCGGATTCCATAGGGTTTACGGTAAGGTCAATATTTTCAATGTTGAGAAGAGCAAAGAACTGACCGTCCCATTCCGCAACCGACCAGAGTTCATATTCCACATTCGGCTCCCAGAGAGTGGTTTCAATCTGCTCCCATGCGTTAATACCAGGTATGCGAATATCCTCGTAATCGAAACCGTTATGTTCCAGACACTCATATACGGTTCCTGAAAAATACACCAAGTCTCCGGGATGATAATTGAGAAGCTGGGAGTAAGCCATGATGTTTCCCTTATCCAATCGTTCTATCTCTTCACAGACTCTCCAGTATTCTATGAGTGCCGGAGTCTTTATACCGTTGATTGAGCGCAAGGCTTCTACAATCTTACCGTCGTGGTAGAAGTGTACTCCGACCGGGTAAGTGATTCGCGGATTGTATTCCTTGAGATTCTTACCCACTTCCAACGCCTTTTCAACCTCATAATTGTCGGTAAGATATTCCACGATAGAAGCTTCTGCGGCTTCCTCTGCCTGATTCACACGGATTTGTTGACCACGGATAAGCTGGTCGAATAACTCATCCGAAATCTGGCTCATATAGTCTTCGTTATTGAGAAATCTCTGATACATAATCAATCATTTTAGTATTCAAACGAACCGTAGATTGGTGTGCCGCTAAAAGTGGTAATGCCTGAGCTTCCTGTTGCGTTGAACTTTCTCCAGGGTTCATTTAAGAATAGTACCAAGAGATAGTCCAAGGTGTCAGAAAAGTGCCCGTATTTCTCGTATTTTATGCCAAGCTTTGCATCCATCACTTTCGCTTTGGATTTAGAACCATCCATTTCCTTACGCTGGTTGATTAAGTCTTCTATCAGTTTACGACATTTGAGGTCAATTTTAATAGTCCAACCCTGATAGCCATCAAATATATTGTTTACGAACTCCAAGCGTGTGATTTGTGACGGTTGTTTACTTAGAAGTTTCTTGTGGGGGCGAAGTTGCGGGCTGTTTAGAATCGACAGAAGTATCGTGTAATTGTTCACACCGTCTTCCGTCATTGTAGTCCGAGATAGTCCGGCTGGATCTCCGGTTACTACTACACCGCCGGTATGCCCCATTGCCAATAGTTTGTTCTTTATTTTTTCGGCAAACTTAGGGGTGTTGTTTTCCTTATCTTCCGGTCTTCCAAGAATCTCCTCCAAAATATACACTATTTTGTTCTCATAATCAATCTGCGCCATCAGACAACTCATGTATGGAGCTACGTTGAAGTCGAAGCTAAGAATCAGTGGCTTCAAAGGATCGTACTTGGAGTCTTTCAATCCGTCAACCAAATGCTTTGAACCATCAAACTTCCAATAACAAGCAGCATCATTTACATCTACATACAACCAGTTACCGAAAAGAAGTCTTTCTCTGACACTTGGATCTGAAATCTTGTATAAGGCTGAAACATACGCGTTAACAAATTCCTTGTCAGGATTATCATAAACGCTGAATGGAATATACATTTCATTCGGACGACATACAACAGGCTCTGCATTTTCATCGAGGACAAAACGGTCTCTAACCCAACCGAGGCATGGATTAGTAGACATCAGCATTTTGGGAACCTTAGTAGTATCTGCGATTTTCCAACGAATACGGGAGAAAAGCACGTCAACACCACGCTGATCAACCTCTCCGACCTCATCAACAAAAGCGCCGCTAAATTCTGATGAACCAAAACGGAGGTAGTCTGGATCTGAGGGGCTATATGCCATTTCTTTCATAATGATTTTGGAGCCGTTCCAAAATATCATCTCTCCAGAAAGGTTGTTGATTTTATAGTGAACTTGTTCTTCAAGCCCCCATGATTTTGCAACAGCTTGTATAGTATTCCATGTTGATTCACGGAGGCTTTTGAGTGTTTTGCGAGCAACAACCATACGCATATCAGGCCAACGAAGGCAAGAACTGATTAGCCAGCAAGAACCCAAATAGCTCTTTCCCCCGCCAGCAGCTCCACCACAAAGAATCATTTGCGGTATATTGTTATTTCCACATTTGTCACATACAGATGAATAGACCGGATTACCATTTCTGTCAATTCCGGTCTTCACTTGTATTACACGACCTCCACATTCAGGACATTCTGGCTGAAGATTTTTCCATACTTCATACTGCCTTGGAGATGGCGCGAAGTCAATCTTCAGATTGTTTGGCGCTTTCAGTCCTGGTACCATTCTTTTGGAAAATAAAAGGGTTGACTAATTCATTATATTTCTTCTGGTCGATGTAGAAACGACGCTTATGGATTCCGTCATCCCAGATTGTCAAATAACCTGCTTCCACAAGTTCTATAATCAGATTACGGCATGTACCATAATTGCACTGACCGTATTTCTCTGCTATTTTGTAGTAGGTATCGTTAGTCCATACTTGATATTGGCTCCTGAACCATATAAGGAAACCAATAGCTTTTCCACGAGTTTTGTTATCGATCACTTTCTTCATAAAATATTGTCTTTATGAAGAATAGTCCTGCTAAATCTTTAAGAGGTTAAAATTTTTTAGACACACATAAAAAATGAAGCACACCCAATTTCTCATCGGATGCGCTTCGGAAGTGCTGGATATAAAAGGAATCAAGAAAAATTATGCCTTTGCCTGTGCAGCATCGTATATCTTTTCTACTGTGTCCCAAAGATAATCCGGAGCTGGAGTGTCTGAGAGTTTTTCGCAAGCATTTTTCAGATATTCCAACTCTTGTGCAGTGAAATCCACAACCAAAGGGTTTTCGCGGTCTGCGTTAATGTCCCAAGTAGTGCGTTTGTTTTCCGCATCTTCCTTGATGTTGTATTTTTCAACATCACCCTTAGTAATGCCTACCTTCTTGATGATAGAACGTTTCAGGTTGTAATCCATGAATGAGTTCTCCGATGGGAGAATTGACGGGATTGAGATTCTGTCGATAATGTGCAATTCCATATTCATATAATTATTAAAGTGATTTGATATACTTTTCAATAGCTGCTACATGAAGGTCAACAAAATCTTGCTTACCCTTTTCAGATAGAAGATAATCACACTCTTCTTTGCAGTCCATAAAACCGTTTTCAGTCAATACAGCCGGACAAGAGGTGTTTTTGAGAATACCTATATCACTCTTTGTCCAACTCCATGTCCAATATTTGCACGAAGGGATTGAACGGTTTCCCGTCATCTTACGTGATATGCTTTCATCAGTAAATATTTCAGCAAGCTTCTTTGAGTTTGATGAAGCGTTCTTGGAAACGAAAACGCTGAAACCCTTTGCAGTGCCCCACGAGCCATTTCCTGAAGCGTTATTATGGATTGACACCAATATTACATTTTTTGGTCCTACTTGTTTGCAAATGGCATTTACACGATTACACCGTGTAGAAATGGAAATATCTTCTACTTCCGGTACAACACGCTGTACATCGTAGCCATTGGATTTGAGATTAGCTTCCAAGCGTTGTGCTATATCACGAGCCCACTCATATTCCTTCAGTCTTCCATCAGGAGACTTCTTGCCTGGAGTGTTTATGCCATGCCCTGCGTCGATTAGAATTTTCATATACTTGAAATTTGTTTATTTAAGAATAGCCTTTCAGTATCGCAATTGGGTTATATTTACCATGACAAAATATGATATGATATACCGATTCCGATATAAGGTTCTATTTTACTTGGGGCAATTCCTATACCGGCTTGTAATCCCAGCCCCCAACGTTTTTGTTTATACCTAATCTTTGTATTGGTTATGGTATTTGTTATAGTGGTTGTTGGTTGAAATATTCTGATGCTGTCTAAAGTCGGCATATACCCACTTACCCATGCTTTATAAGTGGAGTCTTTATAAACTTTTTGAGTGATCGGCAAAATGACAGTGGTGCTGTCAGAAAAAAGCGTATCAGTATGGTGTGCTCTAATTGTGTCATATATTGGTACCTTTACTGTTTTATATCGAATAACAACACTGTCTTTCGGTATTGGCATGTCAATAAAAATCGGTATTGTATCATACACCGTTTCATTTGTCTTTTCAGAACTATTTTCTACATTATTTCTCTGACAGCTATGATAAAAGAAAACGATACCCAATATCACCGTAATAGTAGCTAAACAACCACTTATAAATGAGTTGATTTTCATATACCAATTGAATTATAAGGAATATACCATTCTTGCTCTCCAAGATATTTTGTTTGAAGCTCCACCCAGCATCCTTTAATACCATTAGAATCTCCTTTCACTTCAATTATTGTCGCGGTTAATCCTACGAGCTTTTCCAACTTTGTTTCCGACAAAGCGAAAGATGGAAGAATAATGATTTTATCTCCGGATTTCATATTGTCTCTAATTTACATTTTAAACTCTGGTAGCAGATATTGAATTGTCATTGCTGCCTCATGAAGAACCTGTCTTGCTTTTTCTTCTTCAACATCAATTGGATGTAAAAATTCACAGCATATACTTCCGACCCAATCATAACGATTATCATTAAGTCTTTTGATAATGACGGATTGACATCCATGACTTGAAATGATAGCTTTTGCATATTTGTCCTCTACCTGTTCATCGATGTCAGTTATAAACATAAATAAGTTCCTTACAAGCTCTCCGCTGAATTTTGCGATTTCTGAAATATGCAGGTTTTGTAAATGAGGTTTCATTGGTTCAATTCCCTTACGCTTTACCTCATAATAAATGGATATAAGGCTTTCGTTTCCAAGAGGATGCGGTTGAATGATGTAAACGCGATCTGCATTCAATTCATGAAGAATACTCCACAACCCTTCATAGACGAGAGCAGAATTATCAGCTCGACGAATACTTTTGGCTTCCTCATCTTTTTTGAACTGTTCAATTTTTAAATCTGTGAGCTTATTTTTTGTATATTGGTTGTAAGAAAACCAAGCCGCAATGATTGTGCCTATTGCACTGATGATTGCTGGTAAATATTCTATCATACTATTCTTTTTTATCAGATTGTTCCGGCATGATGACATTGAACGTGATGCCGCCATCACCAGCACCATCAATATTGATTTTACTAACGTGAGCTTCCTTAACAGGATATAAATCCATAAGTGCTTTAGAAGCGTTTACCGCAACACTTCGTAAAGCTGCTGGAGACTGTAATACGCCTTTACGATCTCTATATTCCGCATTGGAACACTCCTGTATGATGCTAATAAGGTTCTCTCGGAGAAAAGTTTTCATATATTTAGCCTCCTCATACGGAAGCTCGTCGAGAGATTTTAAATATTCTTGAATCTCAGGACGAGCTAACATACGAGTAGCATGGCCTTTTGCTTTATGATTGCGTACTGATACCGATGACCCCAATTATAAAACATGCCGGTACTGAAAAAGAAGAAACATTCATCCCTGGATATATCGCCATTGAAGCGAACCCGGTGCAATTTAGAGCTACTGTTACAACAAATTATGTACGTGGTAGTAAATATCAAGTAGAAGTAAGCTTTGGAAACAAAATCATTCGCTTTGACCCATTCAAGGGCCAAAAGGAAAGTGTTAAATCACTCCCAGCTTGTTTGTCAATACTTGAAAAGAGATGCGATGTTAAAGATTTATTGGACATTGTTGAATGTTTTACTTCTGCGGCAAATGAACTTCTTGCACAGATGAAACAGGATATGCGTGAAATTCATAACAAGAAAGGTAAACATGAAAAGACCGGTCGAAGGAATAGCTACTGATGCGGCCCATTCCATGAAGAATAAAAAGACGGAATATCAAGGCATAAACTTAGCTACTAAAGAGCAAATCTTTTATAAGGATTTAGGAGATCAAACCACTAATATAGGAGAATTTCTTGCTGTTATCGAGGCTGTAAAGTTCATTATTGAAAATGACTTTCAGCCTCGTGTCATTTATACCGATTCCATGACTGCGATTGCATGGTTCAAGGCAAAGAAAACATCTTCCACAAAGCCTTGCAAAGAGCTTATACGGGCTGAGATGTTCCTTCGGGCATTATCGGCTGATGTAGATACAATTGAGATTTATCATTGGGATAATAAACGCTGGGGTGAAACTCCAGCAGATTTTGGTAGAAAATAATTGCAAATAATATAGATATGGGCAAATATCAAACAGAAGCCGGAATAGAATGCACACCGGAAGAATGCAAGCTTATTGATGGTTTAAAACGTCTTGCAAAGAAATGGGAAAAGGACGGAAAGCGGTTATGGCTTTACAGTGCAAGCGGAGTGTTACATGTAATGATGCACGGAGATACGGAAGATAATCCTACACCGGAATTTACACAATATGGAGGCAGTAATATTGAAAATAGTGTAACTACTATTGATGGCATATTAAATGATGGTGGAGATTGGTAATTAACTAATAACAAGAAAGATATGAATAGAAGGACTTTTAAAATAGATATTGACTTTGATGTTCAGTTTTGGGCATTGTTACCGGCAATAAATATTAATTTACACAACCATGAATTTGAGTTTGAATGGCTATGCTTTGGATTTTACTTCGGTAAGCAGAAATATGAAATAAGAGAAATTAAATAACCCTCAAAACGGAACAGAAATGAACGGTGAAACAAAAATCATATTAGATGCCTGTTGCGGTAGCCGAATGTGTTGGTTTGATAAAGAAAACCCTTTGGCTTTGTTTGCTGACATTAGGGACGAAGAATACATTCTTTGTGATGGTCGAAATCTGAAAGTCCACCCAGACATCGTATCGGACTTTACCGATATGCCGTTTTTGGATAAATCCTTTAAACTGGTAGTGTTTGATCCACCCCATTTGCTAAAGGTTGGTAAAAATAGTTGGTTAGCCAAGAAGTATGGTAAACTTCCTGAAGATTGGCCAAGGGTGATAAAAAAGGGAATTGATGAATGCTTTCGTGTTCTGGATGACTACGGAGTTCTGATTTTCAAATGGAATGAGGATCAGATAACAGTTAGGGAAGTATTGAGTGCCATCAATCGGCAACCACTCTTCGGCCATACTACTGGAAGACATGGAAAGACCATGTGGATGTGTTTTATGAAACTGCCAATTAACGAATAACCGAGAAAGAAATGAAGAAGATTAAAGATTTAACAATCAAGGTAACTTATAGAGTTGGACTTAGTGATGTTGAAGTCCCTGACAAAGTTTATGATGAATTAGCTAAAGCTTATGATGAAGGTGGGGATGTACCTGAATGGGATGATGAGCTTGAAAATGCAAATGAATGGTTATTAGATAATATCCGACAAGAGGATGCAATGGATTGGGAGTTTGAGATTGACGATTTTCAAGATGAATAATTCAAAATAAATTAGAAAGGAATATTTATGATAGAAATAGATTTGAATGATACCGTTAGTGTAGAACTCACAGAATGGGGAGCCACATATCTTAATGCAACGAATATATTTAAGGAAATAACCACTACACAGAAATGCCATTATAAGACTGACTATAAAGCAGGTGATGTTTACAAAAACCAGCTTTGGCAGTTGATATTGGAGTTTAAAGATGGGATTAGATTTGATAAAGAGAAGGCTTTTAATAAATTGAAAAAAGTAATTGATCAATAAGGAACAAAACTGAACAGATATGAAAAAAATAACGATAATATGTGATGCTTGCGGAAGAGAAATACAACCATCGTATTTCCGTAATGCGAGATTAGATTTCAAGATAGACGAATGGGGTGGTGGCTCTGCTGGTGGAAGGGAAGATATATTCATTCAAGAAGCCGACTTGTGCGCTGAATGTGCCCACAAGTTACAGAGATTTATAGAGAACGAATTGAATATTCAACCACATCACCCCTAATGATTAAATTATGAACAGACGGTAGAAGAAGCAGCCCGCACTCATTGGAGTGAAAGTACATATAATAAAGATGCAGAGCTTGCCTATGATGAAAGAGACTGTATAGCTATCAAGGCATTGGCAAAAGCGATTGCATTACGAGCATTTAAGGAAGGTGCAGACTGGCAGTCAAGGCAATCACCTTGGATAAGCGTTGAGGAACAGCTACCGGAAGAAAATGAGAATATCATTATCATGTGCAAGCATGGCGCAATATTTAATGGCACATACTGTAATGGAGTATGGTTCTGTATGGACGGTTATATCAATGATATATACAAAGACAGTCCTATTTATACTTCAATGAGCAGTATACCTCCATTATGGGAGCCTGTGGCATGGTTTCTCATTCCGTCTTTCGATGAGATACTCGAAGCCAACAAGGATGTACTGGAACGGATTAAAGAGAAAGGAGTGAAAAATGAAATATCATAAAGTAAAGAAAAAGCAAAAATTTGAAAGGGTTTGTTACAACTGTAAGCATTATTATAAATGTACTGACAGATTTAACAAAGATACTATAAACTGTGATAAATTCAAATTTAATGCTTTATGCAAGAGTGTTTAAAAAGGAATGAGAAATGGAATCAAAACAAGTATTATCAATAGACCAAATGAAACATTTGCAGGAACTTGGATTAGATACGAGTGATGCAAGTATGATATTTCAAAGAGGTTCTGCCACAAGACACGAATGGGTACTTCATGTAATGGGGTATGCAGACATATCATTACGAGAAAAAGAATTTACTTACACCTTGCAGGATATTCTCAGCAAGTTACCGCGATACATAAATGACTTCGGTGTAATGTATAAGATGTGCGTTGAACCTCTTTTTTCTGGTCCTTGGGCTATAAGTTACCAAAGAGGCATATCTGAACCATTCATTTTTAAAGTTGCCGGAAATCTATTAGATGTAGCCTACGAGATATTGTGCTGGTGTATTGAAAACAGGTATATTAAAACTAATCAGTTATGAAAGCAAGAATAAAAGCAACCGGAGCGATTGTAGAGGTTGAAGGCTTATTTGATGTTGGGACTGCCTTAGTGAATGGTAGGTATTTCAAAGTGTCAGAACTCGACTTCTTTGATAATTTTGAAACTATTGATTGGGAGCACAGGCGTTATGAACTGGCGAAGGCTGCAATGCAAGGATTCTGTAGCAATCCACACCAACAGATAATGGATGCTGACTCAAGTATGGTGGCAGAATGGAGTATTGGTTTCGCTGATTCACTAATAAAGAAATTGAAAGGGAACTAATCATGGAAGTAACCGATTTTCTTGAAGTAGTAATACTTTGCTTGTCATTATTGATAGTCATTCCTATACTTATGTTTATTTGGATTGACTGGGAACGAATTGAATCTAAAAGAAGAAACAGATGGAAATAAAGAACGGAATAATAATAGACGGAGTGCTGCATGAATTGAAAGAAACGAAACGTAATGATTGTTTAAAATGTTCGTTACGTGATTTATGTCAAAGTGAGTTCGGAAACGAGTGCCTATGTTGGATTGATTTAGCTTCGGAATCAGAGACAAGAAATAATGAATTTAAGTGTCGTGGCAAAGTAACAGATATTAAGATAGATAAGGAGGAATAACTATGGGATTTACAACACCGTGCTTTATACGCAAAAATACACCGGAACTTCGGAAGAAGTTGGAGGAGTTGGGATATAAAAATCGTAATTTATATTTCTATGATTGTATTGGCGTAGTATACGATGGATTTGATTGTATTAGTCAATGGATGTTTGGAAGTATATGGGATTTTGCAGATTGCATTGATTGTGGAGTTAACGAAGACCTTTTCTTGGCTATCGCTGCATTAAGGGATGATACAGACAAATACCAATGGTTTACCGATGGGAATAAATGGGTTCTATGTTTTGAAATCGAGTTCTCTACCTGTTGGGTTTACAATGATATTGACGTGAATTTGGACGTCATTCACAAGGCTACCGTAAACGAATTGGTTGAACACTTTAAAGAAAAAGAATGAAAGCACATGTAATGAAACTTGAAAACAATTGTGTGATTGTTGACGAGGAATATTTTAATGAGATAAAGAAGGAGTCAGAATTTAACCAGAAAAAGATAAATGAGATTGCCGAAGAAAGGTTTTTGAAATATGTCAAAGAAAGCGGCATCAAACTTTCCTATAAAGTAAACGATATACCTTATCTTTTTCACCACGACTTGTTGTATGAAATAAATTATGATGAGAGAGGTTATCCTGAATCTGTGTTAGAGAAGGTGAAGTATGTTATTGCAGACGATATAACAGAGGCTTTGAACGACAAGTTTAAAGGACTGAAAGACGAGGCTTTGAATTACGCAATAAGCGAGTTTGACAAGCAGAAACACGGTTTGGAGGCTACTGCAAAAATATGGAAATGTCTTGCATTAATCTTTTTCATTATGGCTATTGTTTCAACAACCGCATTATTTATATAGTTATGACTAAAGAACAAATCTTACAGAAGCTAAGTTTATCGAAAAATATCATAGACGGCATATCGCACAATTCCAATAATAAAGAATCGTGCGATGCCGTTTCTGTTTTAATGGAACAAGTGATACAGGCTATAAGTATGTCCCGGTTTACAAGTGGCACTGATTTGACAGGGCAAACATTTGGTCAACTTACAGTTCTTGGAGTACATTCAAAGGTGAAATGGGAAAACACGAGTGGGTATATATATTCTTGGTCTTGCCGATGTTCCTGTGGCAAAATTACTTATAAAAACACACATCAATTGTTGCACCACAAAGGTCTATTCCCTCTAATGTGTAGAACATGCAGAATGAAAATAGCCAAAACTACTCATGGTTCCTGTTACACATCCCTATATGTCATTTGGACGAGAATGAAACAATCGTGCTACGATCCAAATTATGTAAATTTCAAACGATATGGTGGAAAGGGGATAATTGTTTGTGATGAATGGGTAAATGACTATTCTGCCTTTGAAGAATGGGCATATACGCATGGCTATCGAGAAGGTTTGCACATTAGACGCTACAACCCAAATGATAACTATACTTCTCAAAACTGCTACTTTACATCTTTCAATCTAATTACAATTGATGGCGAATCAAAAACAATGTTGGAGTGGAGTAAATATTATGGTGTGAATTATATGACGGCGGTGTACAGAAAAAATGTCGGATTACCACAAGAATTATGGTTCTATAAAGGTAAGATTACATCGGAGGTAAAGTCCAAATACAAAAAATGATTTGTTACTAAGCCCTATTGAATAAGTATAATGTCTATTCTTAGATAAAGGTTTGACAATATGAAGATAATCTACAACAACA
>OMGR01001002.1_pt1 | contig 13542 bp, 8 predicted proteins | sample 1646061 | NCBI WGS metagenome assembly OMGR01 (sample SAMN05578583, study PRJEB25193) | human gut metagenome | biome: Human Microbiome; feature: human-associated habitat; material: feces | host: Homo sapiens | place: USA:Birmingham | reverse complement strand
GCCTGATGAACTTTGGTGCCTTCGTTGAGATCGCACCGGGCAAGGAAGGTCTGGTTCACATCTCCAAGCTGGACACCAAGCGCGTGGAGCGCGTGGAGGATGTGGTGGCTGTGGGTGATGCCATCGTGGTCAAGGTGACCGACATCGACCAGCAGGGCCGTATCAACCTGAGCCGCCGCGATGCCATTCTGGCGCTGGAAGCCAAGCGCGCCGAGCAGCAGGCACAGCAGCAGTAAACCCTGACTGCATAAAAGAAACCGAAAAAGAGGACCCGATGCAGATGCATCGGGTCCTCTTTGTTGTATCAGAAGGAAATTATACTGTGCGGTACTTGCGATCCAACGCCCAGCCGAATGCAAACAGCACCACACCGCTGACAGCCAGCACCGGCACGGGCCAGTTCAGCTGACCGGTCTGCGGCAGACCGCTCATTACCGGATTATCCGGGTGGCCCGGCAGAACGGGGCTGTCTGGATTACCGGGTGCTACCGGATGATCCGGATGGCCCGGAGCCACGGGATTGTCCGGATTACCGGGAGAGACCGGGTTATCCGGGTTGTCCGGCGGGGTAGGCGTATCAGGATAATCGGGCGTAGGCGGGGTAGGGGGCGTAGGCGGCGTGTCCGGCTTGGTGGGGGTGTAAGCACCCACCTTGGGGCTGGCATCCACCGCATAATTCCACTTGCCATCCTCCGCCATGGGCAGAGAGACAAGGAACGGATTGATCGGCTCATAGCCCTTGGAAGCCTCGGTCTGCACGATCAGATACAGGCCCAGCTCCAGACCACGGAAGGTCACGTTGCCGTCCGCATCAATGGTCTTCGTGGTGCCCTCGGCGCTTTGGGGCAGATACTCCTGCAGCTGGGCCGCAAGGGTGCTGTCGGTCAAATCACCCAGCGCAATGCCGCAGCCGTAGAAATCGCCGCAGTATTCGTAGCTCAGGTTGCCGTTTTGGCGCTTTACCTCGGCCACACGGTACAAAGTGAGCTTGCCGCCGCTCAGCGCCTTATCGTTGGCGCTGTCGTACAGCGTAACGCAGATGGTGCCGGTAGTGGGATTGCCGCTGCTGTCCACCAGCTTGATGTTTGCGCTGGTGGCAAGGGCAGGCAGCGCACTTGTTACCAGAAGGCACAGCACCAAAAGCAGGGCCGCAGCGTGCTTTTTGAGATCAGTGCGTTTCATGTTTTTCACCTCTTGTAGATTTGCGTTTGCGGTTGGAGAACAGCAGCCAGAGCAGCAGCACCAGCAGCAGGGGCAGTGCCATGATGGGAGCTGTGATGATCGGTTCGATCTTGATGGCATCGGCTGTTACACGGATGTGCTTGAGCTTGTCCGGCGTTTCGATGCGGCGTCCGCGCACCAGAAGGCGGTGGGAGTTGATGCCGTAGGGGGTGCAGGTCATCAGGGTGACGTAATCCTTGCCGTCCACCACCTTGAGGTTGTCCGTCTCGGTGGGCAGTACAATGGAGATCTGGTCCACCTCATAGGTCAGCACCCGGTCCAGCACCGTGATGGTGAAGGTGTCGTCCACTTCCAGCTGGTCCAGATTGGTGAACAGCTTGGCGCTGGGCAGGCCGCGGTGCGCCGAAATAACCGCGTGGGTGCTGCCGCCGCCCACCGGCAGGCTGGTGCCCTCCAAGTGGCCTGCGGCGATCTGCAGCACGCCATCGCTGGTGCCGTGGTAGATGGGCAGCTCCACACCGATCTTTTCAATGGTGATGTAGCCCATGATGCCGGTGCCGGTGACATCCAGCGTGCTTTCGTAGGTGGGAAAGCGCTGCGGGAAATACAAAGCATCCGGGTCTGCGGCGATCTGCGCATTGAACGCATCTGCCGCCTCGAAATAGGCGCTGTAGTCGGCATCGGTCAGATTGTCCACATCCTCGGCATAGGTGGCCACAGCACGGGACTGATGCAGCTGGTTGACGTAATCACTGAGGGTGGGGTATAACATCACGGATAGACCCACGAAAAAGACGAGGATCAGGATGATGGTGCTTTTGTTCTTTTTCATGGGCTACTCCCTAATGTTATAAGGATAGGAGTGGGGGCCTTGCGGCCCCTTTGCTCCGGGTTCTTGGGGGAAATGGAGCTTACTTGTTCTCCATGCGCTTCTTGGTGACCAGCAGAACGATGGCCGCAACCATCAGGCCGCCGCCGACCACATAGAAGATGGTAGTGCCGATGCCGCCGGTGGAGGGCAGGGTAATGCCGCCGGCTTTTTTGTTGATGATGGTGGTGGACAGGTTACCGGACAGATCAACATGGTTTACGTCGTGCGTTGCAGAAATGACGATTTCTTTATTGGCACAGGCACTGTAACCGGTAGGAGGGGTGGTCTCCTTCAGGTAGTAGGTGCCAGCGTCCAGACCCTTAACATTGAACTGACCATCTTTGTTAGAGAGCATCTCAACGCCTTTACCCTCAGTGCTAAAGTCGCGAGAGTAAGTGCCGTCATCATTCATTTTGAGCTTGATCTCATCTTCAGCATTGCAAGCTTCATTGCTGTACAGACGGAAGCCAGCGCCCTCCAGTACGGGACCATTCTCACTGTCCTGATGCTTGGTGTTGTTCAGCTGGTAGGTGTACACACAGACTTCGCTTGTGGTAGTATGATCAAGGGATGTGCTGATTCTGGGATTGTTGGAATACTCGAGATAAACACGATTCTTGTTATCAGTACCACCGCCTACAGTATTGACATAGGCCTTTTCGTTCAGGTGTGCAGTGTAGGTAACCGTAATAGTAGCGCCGTTATTCAAATCAAACCCTGCGTCTTTGGCACAGGCCTTAACATCAATGTTTACCACAAAAGAGTTTTGACTTTCAAGATCGGTAGTATCAATGGTATACTTCGAAGAATCGGTGATATTATAGGTGTTGCCATTGGATTTAATGACTACACTATCGAGTTCGTCATCTTTGTCATAAGTAATGCCCTCGGACAGGGTATCATGAAAGATAACCGAGTACTTATCATAGTAATCGTAAGCACGGTTAGTGCTGTCGGGCAAGGTAGCGGTCAGCTGGAACTGGAACTTTTCGTTGATTGCATGGTCAGCGCTGGAACCAAAACCTCCTGTGCTGGTGCCATCCGGATTGTCATAAACTTTCTTCTCAACAGTGGGCTTTTCGGCCTTAGGCGTAATTGGAACGTTCCAGTTTCCTTTGGTAACCATCAGCAGGAAGGAATTGTAGGAATGATAGGAATCGTCTTTGGAAAAGTCGGTAGTATCAACGAACAGATAATAACCTGCCTTGGCCTCGGGAATGGTGAGGGCATTGCTACCAGCTCGAACGACGTATGTCGGGTTTGCATCATTCGAGTAGAGATAGTGGCATACAAAACGCGCGAAAGCGATGCTGTAATCATCGGAATCATGCCATTGGCTGATAACCGCAAGAACTTCCTGAGCAGATTTGGCATTGGTAAACAGAGGGCCGATATGATCAGCTTCCCTCAATTTGTTCAGAAAATCATCAGAATTATTGATGATGTTGCTGCCCCAATCAACGTTGGAAATCTTAAAGTCTTTAATATTATTACCCTCAACATCACCCTTGAAGATCTGGAAAGCGCTGTAAGTGTGATGTGAGTCGACGTCCCCCTCACTGTTTTCTGCAAACGCCGGGATCGCCATGGCGCACACCATGGCAACTGCCAGCAGTGCGGCCAGCAGCTTTTTGATTACTTTCTTCATCATGATTTGCGAAAGTCTCCTTTCAAGTTTTTCTGATTCCTATTTTCAGGGTCTGCTTCCGGCGCAGAATCAATTTTGCCGCCGTGTCAGGAAGGATGCAGGCTTTTTAACGTGCCCTCCTTTCGCGTCTGCGCTTTCTGCAAACCCCGCACACCAGAGCGGCAAGCATCAGCGCACCGCCGCCTGCTGTATACAGTTTGGTACCGGCCCCGCCGGTAGAGGGGAGAACGTAGCCGCCGGACTGCGTAGAGCGGTTGACCACCTGCGCATTGACACCCTCCGACGGGGTAAGCGTGATCTGCGGGCAGCTCTCCGAGGCCTCGCCGCTGCCGATCACATAAGAGGTGGTGTAGCCATCGGTAGCGGAAACCTCTTCCAGCGTGTACCAGATGCTGCCGTCCTCGCTGGTGGGCAGGTCGCTCCAGGTATAGGTCCAGTTGTTATCATAGCTCAACTGGGCCACCGGATCAATGGCCGTATTCACTACCTTGTCGGTAGCCGCTGTGTCATCAACGTTCACCAGCTGATAGGCTTCGGCATCAAACCAGTCGGTATAGGTGATCTCGATATCATCGTTGATGGCGGGGAAGGTGTAGTAATAGTGATAGCTCCCGGTCGTTGTGTCCGGTTCAGATTTGCTTTCGTACTGCCCATTGTCCGAGCGGGTGAAGGTGAAGGAATAGCTGGTATTAGGTGCTTCTATGGTCAGGCTGGAACCATACGGTACGCTGAAGGTCTTGGAGGACTGGTGATGGGTGCCTTTGATCGTGACCGTCGCGTTCTTTTTGTGCTGCACCAGCTTTACATTGACCGGCTTCAGCACAGTCAGAATGGACTTATCGGTGATCTCATCGCCGTTGGAGTCCTGCCAGACCTTGGTCACCTTCAGGCTTCCGGGCTTGACGTAGTGGGGTTTGGGGGTGTTGTTGCAGTAGTAAGAGAAGATCTGTTTACTGTCCGAAACAGGGGTGCGCACATCGATCTGATTGGCATCCACGCCGTTCACCGTGGGCAGCACCCAGTCCACATTCAGCCTGCGGATGCAGAAGTAATGGTAATCGTTCTCTGCGGGCTGAACGTACTCCGGCGGCGCTTCCTTTTCATGGATGCGGTACACAACGCCGCGTTCCAGTCCGTTGATGGAGCACTTGCCGTTGCTGTCGGTGACGAAATCGGAAACACCATCCACATTGAAAGGAGTCCAGGTGCCATTATCGTAGTAATCCAGCGTGAACTTTGCCCCCGCAACGCGGTTATTTATGGTGCCGGAATACTTGATGATGTCCAAACGATCATTGGTCAGGTTGATGTTGGTGGAACCGGAGCTGGTGTGGTTGCCATTGGTGGTCTTTTCTGTATACTCCCACTTTCCGTTGATATTCACATTGTTCGCCAACGGATAATCGCCGGAAACAAGGTTATCGATGTTGACCTGATAATTGAAAATAAAGATCAACGGCTGTTTGTTCGGGATCCTTGCCCAGACGAGGATGTCTTTGCTATCGTCCACCCTTATGCCGTACTCGTTCAGGAGAAGGTTTTTAGCATTACTTTTACTGCAATTTTTGTCCACAAGAACAAGGTCGCCCAGAGGAGCGGTGGCCACAAGGTCGCCGTCCTGCAGCTCTGCGGCAAACATCGAAATGCTCTGCAGGGTGACACGTTCATTGAGTTTATAGGTACTCAGCTTATCGTACAGCAGCAGGGTATCGGCACCATTGGTACCGTCGCCGCCGGAAAGGTCTATGCCGGTGGGGTTTACCTTGACCGTGTAGGAAAGCTGGCCGGTCACATCGTTATAGCTGCCTTCCTTACCCAGAACCTTCAGGGTGATGGTCGTCTCGGCAGAGACCGAATCACTGCCGCCCTTAAAGGTGAGGGACGCGTCGTTCTTAAAGGTGTGGGTGGGCTTATTCTCATTCATATCAAACAGCTCGTCCAGCTTGCTCGGGTCCAGCATGGTCTTGTATTTCAGTGTGATGGGCTTCTGGGTAGCACCAGAATCGAGCTGATAGGCACGCTCGTTGAGTGTGACGGTAATGGTTGTGCGGCCCTCGCCGTTCGTACCGATCTGGATGAAGTAATCCTCATTCTTTGCAGGGGATACGCCGTCATGGTTCAGATAGTTGAAGTCGATCTCAATGCTGGATTCATCCAGAAGCATACCGTAGGGCAGGGTATCGGTGATCACGATGGGGCCGGTGAGATTATTGGGCATGTTGCCATCGCTGTTCAGCTGCACCGCCCAGGAGATCTTTTCACCGATCTTCAAATCTTCCTCGGAGCCGCCGCTGTAGGAATCATTGACCCACTTTTTCAGGTAGTGCTCGGTGTTGTCCTTGGTGCTGATGGTCTGCTTGGCATCCTCATTGTCGGAATTTTTGCCGTCACGGTCCTGAATAAAGCAGTAGTTGATGATATCGCGTTTGTCATTTGCCGGGAAGGTGCTCATATCCACTTCCGTGTCGTACTGAATGGTGACAGGGCCTTTGATGTTAAGCTGACCAAAATCGATCTGGAACAGGCCGTAGTCTACGCCGTCGGCATCCGCTGTGCCGCGCTCGTATGCTTGGATCGCATTGGCAGCTCGCAGCTGTTCAGTGATGTCAGTGTTATCGCCGTCCCGCACAACAATGCTGTTCATAATAATGGTTTGTGCCTTGTAGTTGTGCTGGGTGGTGTTGCCCGGCGCAGAGGGACGGTAAATGTTATCCGAGAAATCGAAGAACTTGTAGCCGTTCAGATCGGCCAGATCAATGATGCTTACCCAGCTCAGGACAGCCTTGTTCGTGGTGCTGTCGATAGCAGGCGCACCGACAGCCTCTTTTTTAAGCCGACTGGGCTTAACGGTAACATCTTTCTTGGCTTCGTCGAAACCGCTGTCGCCATCCGTCGTACCGGTGTTGGTGTAGGTGGTGCCGTCCAGAGGCAGATTTTCGGGGTGATCCACTGTGGTGGTATAGGTGATCTTATACTGATAGAAACCGTCGGCCAGCTTGCAGGTGATCTTGCCGGTTTCGTCTACAGTCAGCGTTTCGCCCAAGCTGCCGTCTTTGATCTTGCCTTTGCTAACAACGGTAACATCATTGCCGTCCGGGCCGGTTCTTTTGATGGTGAGCGTACTCTGATCCAGCGTCAGGCCGTCCGGGATCTGGTCGGTAAAGGTTTCATCTTTCAGGTTCAGGCGGGAATCGCCATCGTTGATGTTCACCGTCCACTTGATCTTGGAATTGCTGGAAGCACTGCCGTCCTTGCTGATCAGGTTGGTCTTGAGCTTGGTAGAGGTGCTCTTGGAAGAAGTATCATCGTGATCCTTGAGCGAGACGGTGTTCTTGACAGCATCACTGTCGGTGAAGGTCTGGCTGCCGAAATTTGCACACTTTACCTTATAAGTAATAGTATAGGTGCCCTTGGCGATCATCGTGTCTTTTTGACCGATGGTAAAGGTCTTGGAGTTGCCGGTGCTGCCGTCCTTCCATTCGATGGAGGGGGCGGTAGCACTGCCCGTGATGGTCGGAACACCGTCGTACTGGAAGCTGGCGTTGTTGGGGTTTGCCAGAACATCTTCCAGCACTAGCGGGCCTTCGGTGTCCTCGTTGACAGTGAGCTTTACGGTGTAGGTAATGTAAGCATCCTTGTCTTCATAAGTGAGCTTGCTGGCGTTCTTGCTCAGCTCAAACTGTTTCTTAGAAGGGGTGGGTGTGGTGCTATCCTTGATGGTAACAATGATCTTATGATTGCCAAGGTCGATGGTATTTTCGCCATCTTTTGTTACATTGTTCTCGTTCCAGTTAAAGTCGAACTCAACCTTGCTGTCCACGGTTGAGTTATAGCCTGCGTGCTTGGTGAGATAGTCGTTGTTGTAATTCAGCACCAGCATATAATTGCCGCTGCTGTCTTTCACAAAGGAGTAAGTGCCGGATTCGGAGGAATCATCAGCATCGTACAACTTACCTGTCCAGTTCTCCGGGGCCTTGAACTCCTCGGGCAGAGCAACATAGACGCAGTTGTTGGAACTCCGGATATCGTCAACAGGAATGCTTTTAAAGGTGAGCTTGCCATGGACGGTATCGGTCAGGTTGAACTCATTGGAGTCAACATAATCGGTACCCTTCTTGACCTGCAGGTGTACTTCGTCCACGTATGTGCGGCCGTCCAGACCGGTGACGGTGCCATCGTCATCTTCAACTTTGTAATCCGGCGTAGCCACGCCGTAATCGGCCTGCTGCGCATTTGCCACAGACACCAGCGTTGTCACCTGCGAAGCATTCAGCGTGACTTTAGCCACCTTGCCATCCACATCGCCGGAGATCACGGTCAGGGTGCCGAAATCTTCGTCCACATCGCTCACGATGCCAACGGTGCTGGCATCCACGGTGTATTCCTCAATGTGGGGCGCGGTGTCGGTGGTGGCCGCAGCATCCATGGAGAGCAGGGCAATGTCGGCATCGGCAGAATCATCCTGCACCTGCAACGGCTGGCTTTCCGCGGCCACAGCCTTGGTCACGGTGCCATTGTAAATGACGATATCACCGGGCATTGCGGCATCAGACGGCAGATCACCGTCAAAATCCATGGCATAGCCGCTGCCGGTCTCTTCGTTGTACAGCGCGCTGCGCAGCTGGCTGTGCAAAGACAGCACGCTGGAAACCTGCGGGATAGCGCTCTGGGGGATATCGGCATATTTCAGGCAGTAGGAAAGGAACATCACGTCCCATGGGCCGTAGTCGTTGCCGTAGTCGTTGCCGTAGCGGGTGTAGTGGCGCACGGTCTCGCCGTCGGCATCGTCCAGCTGGAAGTTGCGCTCGCTCTGCTCATAGCCCAGCTGGCTCTCGGCTACGGCCAGCAGGTCGTCGGCCCAGTTGCCGCTCAGCGTGGTGCCGGTCTGTGCCAGCCATTCGTCCTCGTCCTGCGTGCCGTCCAGCGGGTCGGACAGGCAGTTCACCGTGTGGTGATGCTCCGGCAGGCCGCAGACCAGCACTTCCTCGTAGCAGGCATCAGTGTGGTGGTGCACCGGGGTCTCGGTCACAGGATCGACCACCACGGGCTTTGCGGCCACTGGCTCCTCAAACAGGGCCACCGGGTCATAATCGGGGTTCACTTCTTCTACAAGCTCGCCCTCTTCCAGACCGCACACCAGCTCATAGGTGGTGGTGTAGCAGCTGTCGTCGTGGGTGTGCTCGAATTTATCGCAGATGAAGGTGACACCATCCTCATCAAAACAGCTGTCGTCGTGGGTGTGCTCTTCTTCCAGGCAGGTCAGCTCCTGCACTTCCTGGTAGCAGTCGTCGGTGTGCTCGAATTTATCGCAGATGAAGGTGACACCATCCTCATCAAAACAGCTGTCGTCGTGGGTGTGCTCTTCTTCCAGGCAGGTCAGCTCCTGCACTTCCTGGTAGCAGTCGTCGGTGTGCTCATGGGGCACAAAGATGTACTCCGGCTCTGCGGAATGGACTGCAATGCCGGGATCATCCGCATCCACGCCGAACGCATCATCATCCATGTCGAATGTATCATCAAAAGACATGCCGTCGTCCGTCATGGTGGCGTTCCAGTCCTCCGGTTCGCCTTCCTCATAGCCGCACACCAGCTGCTTTTCATAGCAGGCAGCGGTGTGCTCGTGCTCCAACTCGCCGCACAGATATTCGGCCGTTTTGGCAATGCCCACGCCGTGCAGCTGCCAGTTCACGAACAGGCTGGTGGTAAGCGCCAGCGCCAGCAGCAGCGCAGTATAGCGTCTGGCGCGCTGGTGGTTCCGACGGAACTTTTTCTGATATTCTTTCACGATATCCCGCATGATTCCTAAACCTCCTTAGTGGATCAACGAGAAGCTGGACAAGGGCCATACCCGCAAAAAAACCTTGCCCACGATCTGACTTTTTTCCACACAGCCGATCACACTGCTGCGGCTGTCAATGGAGGTGGCCCGATGGTCACCCAGTACGAAATACCGGTTTTCCGGCACCTGATAGGGAAATTTGATGTCGCATTCGCCCAGAGCCAGTTCATCTACATAGGGCTCATCCAGCGTCTGGCCGTTCACAGTGACCACACCGTCCTCGTCCAGTTCGATCACATCACCGGGCAGGCCGATGATGCGCTTGAGCAGAAGCTTGTTCTGCCAGTAAAATCCGCAAAGGTCGCCGGTCTTCATGTCGCTGTCCTTGACCAGCAGAATGATGTCCCGATCCTGCAGAGTGGGGTTCATGCTGTCGCCGGAGACCTGCAGCACCGGCAGAAACAGGGTGGCCAGCAGCACGGCAACGGCCGCGACCACCAGCAGCGTGTAGACCGTGCTGCGCAGCACCCGCATATAACGGCTGCGGTAGGCCAGACGTTCGCGCTCTGCTTCCACCTCTGCTGTGGATGGAATGGGCGTGAACCTGATCTTTTGCTCTTTCATTTGGCACGCTCCTCCGGCAGGAATTCCGTGCTGTGATAGCCGTCCAGCAGTTCGCTGGCCCGGCGGTCAAAAGCGGCCCGGCGCTGCTGGATCTCCTGCTGCGTCCGGGCAAGCATTGCCTTGCAGTCCGCTTCGGTCTGGGCGCGCTTGCGTGCGGCGGCTTCCGTTTCCGCGTCGCACTGCTGCTGGGTACGGGCCTTCAGGTTCGCAGCCTCGGTCTGTGCCTGTGCAAGGATCTGCTGGGCTTCGGCTTCCGCCTGAGCGCGCAGAGCGCTGGCAGCGGCATCGGTGTTTTTGTTTGCTGCGAGCACCGATGCAACGTATTCATCAGCCGCAGCCTGCGCCGCTTCAAACACCTTGTTCAGCTCCAGTGCAGCCTGCGCAATGGAACCTGCGTTTTCAATATGGATCTGCCGTTCCTGCAGCTGGGCAGACAGGGCAGCGTTTTCTGCCCGGAGCCGGTCCTCGCTCTGCTTGAGCGCCAGAATGATCTCGACTAATTCGGTGCGGCGCATGTGCCGCAGTTCACGGTCTGGCATAATGATCGATTTCTCCCGCAAAAAGTGGTCGGATTGGGCGAACGAAAACTTTCGACAAATACGAAAATTTTCGCACCACAAAACCACATTTGATATATCAGTTTTCGGCGTGAAAGCGCCAGTTTGATGAATGACCTTCCACCTTATATGTTAGCACAGTATGCGTAACAAAAGCGTAACAAGAATGCCTTTTCCGTGCATTTTTTTGCCAAAGCCAAAGAAAAATTGTTTCTTTTGATGTAAACGATTAAAATGCGTTAAAAACAAAAAGAACTGTCCCCACAACGGAGACAGTTCTTGAAAAACAGATGAAAATAGAAGCCGGATCAGAAGCTCTTCAGCAGATCGCCCAGAGTCAGGAAGGACTGGTAGATCACGTTGACATTGTTGATGATGGAGCTTGCACCGGAGAAGATGCGGGCAATGGCGTTGAACACCTTACCGACATTCAGGAAGCTGTTGTAAGCGTCGCGGGCACCACCGTCCAGATAGACCATTTCCTCTTCGCTGATGGAGGCATAGTTTGCGGGCAGTTTCATAGTAGACATGGAGATTTTCCTTTCTATTGATAAAATTGACACAGTGTGTGGAAAGACTTAAATAAAGGCAGCCACGGCCAGCGTGGTGATCAGAGCACCGGCTACCGTCAGAACGCTCAAAATAGGGCCGTCATCGTATTCCTGCGCGGTCTGTTCCGGCTGAGCGGGCGTGGATGTGCTGGTGGAAGTGGTGGCATTTTTCACGGTCCAGTGTGCGTACACAGTGGTATCACCGGTAAACACCGTAGAGGTGCTGATTTTTGTGCCGCCCACCGGCTCGGTATACCAGCCGTCAAAGGTGTAGCCTTCCAGCGCAGGCTGCGCGGGCAGGGCACTGAGTTTGCCGCTCAGATTGGTGGTGACTGCCACAGCGGAGCTGCTGCCGCCCATGGCATCCAAACCAATGGTGTAGACCTGCGAATCCTTGTCTTCTGCGGCAAAGGCAGAGGGCAGTGCACAGCAGAGCAGTGCAGCGCTGAGCAGACCGAGGACCAGTATTTTCAAGATCTTTTTCATATGACTCCTCGCTTTCCTGACGAATTGGGATGTGGTGCCTGCCGGGAACGGAAACACCAGAACAGACCTCGATGTCCCCGCCATGAGGCAGTAGACGAAAAAGCCGGGAAGAGGAGGTTTATTCAATCCTATATTTACCACATATAGTGTAACAAAAGCGCAACAAAATGGGCGTATTCTGTTGTTATGATGAAAAAATTGGTTTTTCACAAATTGCAGGCTGCAAAAGGCGGCACAGAGCCGCCGCAAAAGCGGAAAAGTGGAACCTTCCCCTTGTGGAAAAACAAAGAATATGGTATAATATCTTGCACGATGCGCCATCGCCAAGCGGTAAGGCAGGGGACTTTGACTCCCCCATCGTAGGTTCGACTCCTGCTGGCGCAACCAAAAGCCCCGTCATCCTGAAAAGGCTGACGGGGCTTTTTGCATCACTTTTCCACAAAATGCGGCTGAACGGTGCAAAGCTCAGCGGCGGCGGATCTTTCTGGTGGGCTTGCGGCGGTTCCAGTTGTTCAAAAGGACCCACGCAAAGTAGATGATGATGGAAATAATACTCAATGTTATTACAACTTTGAGGTACAGACTGCCCAGAAACTCCCGGAACCGGGCCACCGTGAACAGCAGCGGGTTCAGGCTGACATCCTGCCCGGCGATCAGGTCCACCACGCCGATGGTCTCACCGGCCAGCTTCAGCTCCACGGTACCCACCACATCGCCCTGCTGGACAGGGGCACACACGGAATCCGGCAGGTGGAAATATTTCTGGGTCACGCTGCCGTCGCCGGTGGAAGGCAGCAGGGTCATCATGCTGTCGGCGGGATACAGCTGCAGGGAGCTGGTATCGGAGGAATACTTCACCGGGATCTCGGCCAGCGTAAGGTCGGTGTCCAGTGCGGCCTGAATGGAAAAGCTGTCGAACACCCAGTCCATCAGCTTCACGGTCTCGCACAGGGCCGGGCGACGGTTGGCGTAGCCGAAATCGTCGCAGGTGTCCGGGCTTTGCATCACGCAGAAAATATAGGTGGCACCATCCTTATTGGCCCATGAAACATAGCTCTGATTGCCACTGTCGCTTTTGAATGCGGTCACATCGCACATGCCGCCCTGCATGGCGCTGCGGTAGTATTTGCCGCCGCTGGATTTGCTCAGCGCGGCATTCTGGCTGACCAGAACAGACGAAGAACGGTGTTTTTCTTTGGCGGGCATGGTAAAGCTGGGCGCACCGGAAACCTCCACAAAGGCATCAAAGCTCATCAGATAGCGCAGGATCAGGTACATATCCACGGCACAGGTCACGTTGCCGCTGTCAATGCCGCAGGCATCCGTCCAGGTGCTGCCGGTGGTGCCGATGCGCTGGGACAGGGTGTTCATCTGGCTCACCCAGCCCGCGAGGTCGCCGCCGGAAAGGGCATAAGCAAGGCCCATGGCGGCTTCGTTGGCGTTGCGGGTCAGCATGGCGTACATGGCTTCGCGGTAGGTAAAGGTCTCGTTGGAGCGCATATCGGCGTTGTTGGTGTTATAAACGTAATCCGAGATGGCAAAGGGCATCTGGAAGGTGTCGTCCAGATGGTCGGCATAGTTGGTCAGCAGCAGGGCAATGGTCATGTACTTTGTCAGACCACCGGCGGATACCTGCTTTGTGCTGTCCTTATCATAGACAATGATATTGGTATCAGTGTTGACGATATAGGCACTCTGTGCCTGCACCTGATAGACCGGGGTGGGGTCGAACATAGCCCCGGCGGGCAGCACAAGGCAGCTGAACAGGACAGCGAACGACAAAACCAGCGCAAAAATACGTTTCATGTGGACAATTCCTTTAAAAAGCGATAATATAAAACAAC
>OMGR01001001.1_pt1 | contig 13542 bp, 4 predicted proteins | sample 1646061 | NCBI WGS metagenome assembly OMGR01 (sample SAMN05578583, study PRJEB25193) | human gut metagenome | biome: Human Microbiome; feature: human-associated habitat; material: feces | host: Homo sapiens | place: USA:Birmingham | reverse complement strand
GATTTGTATAGTGATGAACAAAAAAGAGGTGCATCGTGCATTACGACACACCTTCTATACGCGCGCTTTAAATGTATTAAAGCATAGGGAGGTCAGAGAGAACTATAAAACCATGCAGCAAGAGTTGCATCTGAAGAGAGTCGCTTTTTATCAGCCTGATAATAATGAGGTAATGAAAAAGATTGAAAATAAGGAACTAAGAAATGAAATAGTAGCAGCTATCAATGAACTGCCGGATAAATGTAAATTGATATTCAAGTTAAGCTATTTGCAAGAAATGAAAAATAAGACTATAGCTGAAATGATGGGGTGTTCCCAACGAACAGTGGAAGCACATGTGTATAAAGCTTTGAAAATCTTGCGTAACAAGTTAGACAATCTTTATGTTTTATTAGCTATATTTTCACCTTATAAAATAAATGATTTTTTCGAAAGAATTGTTTTATAGATAAACAAGGATAGACATATGATAAACGAAAAGCTTTTGGCAAAATTTCTGATGGATGAATGCACTGAAAATGAGCTTTGTGAAATAAAAAGATGGATGGACGAGTCAAACGAGCATGCATTCGAATTATTCACAATAGAAGAATTATACCAGTTAGGCAAAACGGGGTTCAGCACAAGAGCTACGGATGTAGATAGGGCGGAACAGATGCTGTTCAAACGTTTGAAGAATGGGCGGAAACGCAAATCCGAGAGTTGGATTTTGAGCAGTTGGATGCGGTATGCAGCAACATTTGTCGGGATCATTCTGTTGAGTGGAACAATTTACCTTACTTTTCTGAAATATAATACAGAGAAAGAATCTTTGTTGACTGTAAATACACGTAATGAGGTAGAGCAACTAACATTGCCGGACGGAACTAAGGTATGGCTAAATAAGAATTCTATTTTCCGGTATCCCAAAGAATTTGATGAGAATAACAGGGAAGTTCATTTGGAAGGTGAAGGATATTTTGAAGTAAAAAAGAATTCTTCTAAACCGTTTGTCGTACATAGTGAGTCAATGCAGGTCAGAGTGTTGGGCACAATTTTTAACTTGAAGACCGATCAGGCCAACCGTTCAGCAATAGCCACTTTAGTACAAGGCGAAATTGAAGTGAAAGGAAACCATAATGAAGGTATGATTGTATTGACACCTCGGCAAGAAGCCGAATTGGATAGAGTCAGCCACCGATTGATGGTCCGCCAGATTGATACAGGTATCGAACATTGGCACAATAATTCCTTTGCGTTTGAAAGTGCGGACATTTTCACCATTGCCCGAACATTAGAAAAATATTACGATGTGAGCATTGTGCTTTCTTCTGATTTGAATACAAAAAGCACCTATTCCGGCACATTAATGAAATCGGAAAAAGTAGAAGATGTATTAAATTCAGTAAGCAATGCCGTACCAATCAAGTATAGAATAGAAGACAATAGAGTTTATCTGTCCGCAAAGTTTTAGATTTAGTTAGATTTAGAAAAGGATAACCTCAAAAAACTGTAAATAAAAACTGTGGTAATGTTTTTATTTACAGTTTTTTTAATTTCATTTTTATGAAAAAAAAGTATTCTTTTGAGTAAGTATATTTTTTGTATGAATTGTATTAATAATATCGTTCTGTAAAAATATGAATTATGGGATGAAGTCTATTTATGTTTAATTTTAAATTTTGTTTATGAAACACAGTCATGTTTTCCATGCCCCATGGTTATTGCGGGCTTCATTGATGTTGTTCATGACATTTTCTGTTCAGTGCTTGCTAGCCCAACTGAATTTGAACACTTCCCGAACAACTTTGGGAAAGGTTATTGAACAAATCAAATCTCAGTCCAGTTACAATTTTTTCTACGATGACAAGCTAGCATCCTTGGCCGTAGAAAATGTACAATTATCCAATGCTTCCATAGAACAGGTATTAAACACTGTGCTAAATGGAAAAAATGTTTCCTTCAAAATTAAAGGAGGAGTAGTGTATTTGTCGGAAAATAAGCAGACACCTAAAAATGGAAACCAACAAGGAAAAGAGCGTAAAATTACAGGTCGGGTATCAGATGATATGGGACCGTTGATCGGTGTTAACGTATTGGTGAAAGGTACAAATGTTGGTGCCATTACAGATATGGACGGTAACTTTACGCTGGTAACGACTGAAGCTAATCCGGTACTCCAGATTTCCTATATCGGGTATACTACTCAAGAAATTGCCGTTGTGGACAATACCCCTTTAAATGTGAAGTTGTCGAGTGATGCACAGCAAATTGAAGAAGTGGTTGTTACTGCTTTAGGAATCAAACGTGCAACAAAGGCACTGAGTTACAATGTGCAGGAAATCAAGAACGATGACATTACCCAAAACAAGGATGCCAACTTTGTGAATGCATTGGCTGGTAAAGTGGCGGGTGTAAATATCAATGCATCTTCATCTGGAGTAGGCGGTATTTCAAAAGTGGTGATGCGCGGTACGAAATCTATTATGCAGTCTTCCAATGCACTCTATGTTATTGATGGTGTTCCTATGTTCTCCGGACGCAATGCACGTGAATCGGAATCTGAATTTGATTCCCGTGGTACTACTGACCCGATTGCAGACATTAACCCAGAAGATATCGAATCGATGTCTGTATTGACAGGTGCCGCCGCTGCTGCATTGTATGGTTCGGAAGCGGCCAACGGAGCTGTGATCATTACCACTAAAAAAGGTAAGGAAGGAAAGGTGAGCATTTCAGTCAATACAAGCATGGAATTTAACCAACCTTTTATACTTCCCCGTTTCCAGACACGCTATGGTACCGGTACAGGCGGCAAATGGGTGGACGGTTCTTCTCAGAGCTGGGGAGACAAATTGAGTGTGTCTAACTATTACGGTTATAACCCTAAAGATGATTACTTTCAAACAGGCATTGTCAATACGGAAAGCGTTTCACTCTCTACAGGTACGGAAAAGAACCAGACCTACGCTTCAGCCGCTGCCATCAACTCCAAGGGATACATTCCCAATAATAAATATGCACGTTACAACTTCAATGTACGTAATACAACTTCTTTTCTAAATGATAAGATGACGCTGGATATTGCGGCCAATTATATCCTGCAAAATGACCGTAACGTAGTGAACCAGGGTGAATACAACAATCCGTTGGTAGGTGCTTACCTGTATCCGCGCGGAAACGAATGGGCGGACGCGGAACTCTATGAAGTATACGATCCGGCTCGTAAAATCTATGTTCAAAATTGGACAGTGGGTGATGCCGGTATGACGATGCAGAACCCCTACTGGATCAACTACCGTAACCTCCGCGAAAACAAAAAAGACCGTTATATGCTGAGTGCAAACTTAAGCTATAAACTATTAGACTGGTTGACTGTTTCCGGTCGTGTTCGTCTGGATAACTCAAACAATGATTTCACGGAAAAATTCTATGCGTCCACAAATACCCAGCTGACAGAAAATTCAAGTCGCGGTTTGTATGGTATTACAAAGATGCAGGACAAACAACTCTATGCCGACTTTCTCGTAAGCATCAACAAGACTTTCGGTGAGGAACTTACGTTAAGTGCCAACATCGGTGGTTCTTTCAATGATATCCGTTCCGATGCTATGAGTGTACGTGGTGGTATAGCTGATGGTACAGATGCATATCCAGACGAACAAGTGGGATTAACCAACTATTTTGCTATCCAGAACTTGAGCAACAAAGCTAAACGGATGCAGGAAGGCTGGAGAGAACAAACGCAGTCAGTGTATGCTTCTGCTGAATTGGGATATAAAAGCACTTATTATCTCACTTTGACAGGCCGTAATGACTGGGCTTCCCAGTTGGCTGGTCCTAATTCCACTTCCAAGTGTTTTTTCTATCCTTCAGTGGGTGTATCTGCCGTGTTGTCGGAACTGTTTCCTAATCTGAATAAGGATTATCTTTCCTTCTGGAAAGTACGCGGTTCGTTTGCGTCTGTAGGGTCTGCTTTCCAGCGTTATCTGTCTAATCCTCGTTTTGAATGGAACTCATCTTCCGGACAATGGAGCGTATTGACACAATATCCGGTCTATTCACTGAAGCCGGAACGTACCAACTCATTTGAAATAGGTATGAATCTACGATTCTTGAAATACTTTGAACTGGATGCCACCTACTACAATGCCAAGACTGAAAACCAAACATTCAACCCGAATCTTCCGGTAAGCAAATATTCTAAGATGTATATCCAAACCGGTGCTGTACGTAATCAGGGTGTTGAATTGGCTTTAAACTTTAAAAACACTTGGAGTGACTTCACATGGAGCAGTGGTCTTACTTATTCTATGAACAAGAATAAGATTGAAACCTTGGCCGATAATGCAATCAATCCTGTAACCGGAGAACTTTTTTCCATCCCGTCTTTGGATATGGGAGGATATGGTGATATGCGTTTCATCTTGCGTGAAGGCGGCAGCATGGGGGATGTATATTCACGCATGGATTTGCAACGTGATGCTAACGGAACCATTTATATTGATGAAAATAACAAAATCTATACCCAGTCCATTCAAGATCCCAATCAATATATAAAATTGGGCAGTGTACTTCCCAAAGGCAACCTGGCGTGGCGCAACGACTTCAGTTGGAAAAATATTCATGTAGGATTTATGGTTTCTGCCCGTTTTGGCGGTGTTGTATTCTCACGCACGCAAGCAGTACTTGATAACTTCGGTGTATCTGAGTTCAGTGCTGATGCTCGTGACTTGGGGTATGTAACAGTCAATGGCAACGATCGCGTAGATCCGGAGGCTTGGTTTAGCACGGTAGGTAGCAAGGCGGTTCCGCAATATTACACTTATTCCGCGACTAATGTCCGTTTACAAGAGGCATCTATTGGATACAGCATTCCTCGCAAATGGTTGGGCAATGTATGCGACATCAAAGTTTCATTGGTTGGACGTAATTTGTGGATGATTTATAATAAGGCACCGTTTGATCCCGAAGCTGTGGCTTCCACCAGCAACTTTTATCAGGGTGTGGACAACTTTATGATTCCTTCTTTACGCAATGTCGGTTTTAGCTTGAATTTTAAATTTTAATAGGTATGAAACATATATTAAGTACAATTATCATAAGTTCTCTGATTGCCGTAACAGCTTCATCATGTACAGGCAAGTTTGAGGAGATCAACTCAAATCCCTATCAGCCGGGCGATTTGTCGGAAGATGACTATGCATTGGGGTCAGCCATGAACAACTTGGCCGGTTGTGTAGTTTCTCCAGACGTCAATACGGCCCAGTTTACAGACTGTTTGTTGGGCGGTCCTTTGGGAGGTTATTTTGCAGATTCACAATCCACCTGGAAAGCTACTATTTCCAACTATAACCCGACAGATGACTGGACACGTGTCTTTTTGAAGAGCGACCGTGTATTACCTGTATTATTCTCCAACCTTAATGTGGTGGAAATTGTATCTCAGAATACCAATAATCCGCTTCCACTGGCCATTGCTCAAGTAATCAAGGTGGCGGCTATGCATCGGGTAACCGATGCTTACGGACCGATTCCGTATTCCCAAATTGGTGTTGACGGTTCTATTAAGTCACCGTATGATTCTGAACAACAGGTGTATGCCAAATTTTTTGAAGAGCTGAATGCTTCTATCAAAATCATGAACGAACAGTCGAATGACCGTCTGACAGCATCTGCTGACTATATTTACAGTGGAGATGTAAAGAAATGGATTCGTTTTGCCAACTCTTTGAAATTACGTTTGGCCATGCGCATTGTGAATGCTGACCCTACTACTGCACGAAAGATGGTGGAAGAAGCATTGGATCCTCAATACGGAGGTGTTATTGAACAGAACGCTGATAATGCCGCATGGAGGTATTTTGCCGGCTCAGTAACTAATCCAATTTACACGGCTACCCAGTACAACCATGTTCTTTCTCACAATGATGACAAAAAAGAATGTCTTACAGGTGGTGATACTCATGCTGCAGCTGATATTATTTGCTACATGAATGGTTACAATGATCCCCGTCGTGAGAAATATTTTGTGAAATCTGAATGGGATGGTTATGAATATGTAGGTATGCGCAGAGGCATTTCGATTCCTGACTTGAATACAGTAGGACATAAATATTCCGGCGTGAATCTGAAGCCTACAGATCCTCTCTACTGGATGAATGCTGCCGAAGTCGCATTTCTCCGTGCAGAAGCTAAAGCCATTTATGGATTCAATACAGGTGGCGAAGCCAAAGATTTTTACGAGCAGGGCATCCGTTTGTCTTTCGAACAATGGGGAGTAGATGGTGCAGACCAATATATGAACAAAGATACTAAAAACAGCATCTCTTATACTGACCCGAACAAAGGACTTAATTCATACGCTGATGAGTTAACCAAGCTAACTGTAAAATGGAATGAAAATGCTACTCCTGAAGAGAAGCAGGAACGTATCATTATTCAGAAATGGATTGCCAATTGGCAGCTAGGTAACGAAGCTTGGGCCGATTACCGTCGTACCGGTTACCCGAACCTCTTGCCCGCTACGGATGACGGCAACAAGAGCGGTGGAGTGGTTGACTCAGAAAGAGGTGCGCGTCGCATCCCCTATCCAGCTTCTGAATATAATGATAATATAGAGAATATTCAATTTGCCGTGAACACTTATTTGGGAGGTCAGGATAACATGGCTAAAGATTTGTGGTGGGCTAAGAATAATTAATGATGTATTTTAATATAGCAAAATTTATGAAAAATAATATATTGAATATCTAGGCTTTCTACTTCAGTCCAATCTTCACATGAAGAAAGAGAAAATGAAGCCGCCATTCCCAAAGCCAAGCACAACCCACTATTCAATATATTATTTTTCATAAATTTTGCTATATTAAAATACATCATTAATTATTCTTAGCCCACCACAAATCTTTAGCCATGTTATCCTGACCTCCCAAATAAGTGTTCACGGCAAATTGAATATTCTCTATATTATCATTATATTCAGAAGCTGGATAGGGGATGCGACGCGCACCTCTTTCTGAGTCAACCACTCCACCGCTCTTGTTGCCGTCATCCGTAGCGGGCAAGAGGTTCGGGTAACCGGTACGACGGTAATCGGCCCAAGCTTCGTTACCTAGCTGCCAATTGGCAATCCATTTCTGAATAATGATACGTTCCTGCTTCTCTTCAGGAGTAGCATTTTCATTCCATTTTACAGTTAGCTTGGTTAACTCATCAGCGTATGAATTAAGTCCTTTGTTCGGGTCAGTATAAGAGATGCTGTTTTTAGTATCTTTGTTCATATATTGGTCTGCACCATCTACTCCCCATTGTTCGAAAGACAAACGGATGCCCTGCTCGTAAAAATCTTTGGCTTCGCCACCTGTATTGAATCCATAAATGGCTTTAGCTTCTGCACGGAGAAATGCGACTTCGGCAGCATTCATCCAGTAGAGAGGATCTGTAGGCTTCAGATTCACGCCGGAATATTTATGTCCTACTGTATTCAAGTCAGGAATCGAAATGCCTCTGCGCATACCTACATATTCATAACCATCCCATTCAGATTTCACAAAATATTTCTCACGACGGGGATCATTGTAACCATTCATGTAGCAAATAATATCAGCTGCAGCATGAGTATCACCACCTGTAAGACATTCTTTTTTGTCATCATTGTGAGAAAGAACATGGTTGTACTGGGTAGCCGTGTAAATTGGATTAGTTACTGAGCCGGCAAAATACCTCCATGCGGCATTATCAGCGTTCTGTTCAATAACACCTCCGTATTGAGGATCCAATGCTTCTTCCACCATCTTTCGTGCAGTAGTAGGGTCAGCATTCACAATGCGCATGGCCAAACGTAATTTCAAAGAGTTGGCAAAACGAATCCATTTCTTTACATCTCCACTGTAAATATAGTCAGCAGATGCTGTCAGACGGTCATTCGACTGTTCGTTCATGATTTTGATAGAAGCATTCAGCTCTTCAAAAAATTTGGCATACACCTGTTGTTCAGAATCATACGGTGACTTAATAGAACCGTCAACACCAATTTGGGAATACGGAATCGGTCCGTAAGCATCGGTTACCCGATGCATAGCCGCCACCTTGATTACTTGAGCAATGGCCAGTGGAAGCGGATTATTGGTATTCTGAGATACAATTTCCACCACATTAAGGTTGGAGAATAATACAGGTAATACACGGTCGCTCTTCAAAAAGACACGTGTCCAGTCATCTGTCGGGTTATAGTTGGAAATAGTAGCTTTCCAGGTGGATTGTGAATCTGCAAAATAACCTCCCAAAGGACCGCCCAACAAACAGTCTGTAAACTGGGCCGTATTGACGTCTGGAGAAACTACACAACCGGCCAAGTTGTTCATGGCTGACCCCAATGCATAGTCATCTTCCGACAAATCGCCCGGCTGATAGGGATTTGAGTTGATCTCCTCAAACTTGCCTGTACATGATGAAGCTGTTACGGCAATCAGAGAACTTATGATAATTGTACTTAATATATGTTTCATACCTATTAAAATTTAAAATTCAAGCTAAAACCGACATTGCGTAAAGAAGGAATCATAAAGTTGTCCACACCCTGATAAAAGTTGCTGGTGGAAGCCACAGCTTCGGGATCAAACGGTGCCTTATTATAAATCATCCACAAATTACGTCCAACCAATGAAACTTTGATGTCGCATACATTGCCCAACCATTTGCGAGGAATGCTGTATCCAATAGATGCCTCTTGTAAACGGACATTAGTCGCGGAATAAGTGTAATATTGCGGAACCGCCTTGCTACCTACCGTGCTAAACCAAGCCTCCGGATCTACGCGATCGTTGCCATTGACTGTTACATACCCCAAGTCACGAGCATCAGCACTGAACTCAGATACACCGAAGTTATCAAGTACTGCTTGCGTGCGTGAGAATACAACACCGCCAAAACGGGCAGAAACCATAAATCCTACATGAATATTTTTCCAACTGAAGTCGTTGCGCCACGCCAGGTTGCCTTTGGGAAGTACACTGCCCAATTTTATATATTGATTGGGATCTTGAATGGACTGGGTATAGATTTTGTTATTTTCATCAATATAAATGGTTCCGTTAGCATCACGTTGCAAATCCATGCGTGAATATACATCCCCCATGCTGCCGCCTTCACGCAAGATGAAACGCATATCACCATATCCTCCCATATCCAAAGACGGGATGGAAAAAAGTTCTCCGGTTACAGGATTGATTGCATTATCGGCCAAGGTTTCAATCTTATTCTTGTTCATAGAATAAGTAAGACCACTGCTCCATGTGAAGTCACTCCAAGTGTTTTTAAAGTTTAAAGCCAATTCAACACCCTGATTACGTACAGCACCGGTTTGGATATACATCTTAGAATATTTGCTTACCGGAAGATTCGGGTTGAATGTTTGGTTTTCAGTCTTGGCATTGTAGTAGGTGGCATCCAGTTCAAAGTATTTCAAGAATCGTAGATTCATACCTATTTCAAATGAGTTGGTACGTTCCGGCTTCAGTGAATAGACCGGATATTGTGTCAATACGCTCCATTGTCCGGAAGATGAGTTCCATTCAAAACGAGGATTAGACAGATAACGCTGGAAAGCAGACCCTACAGACGCAAACGAACCGCGTACTTTCCAGAAGGAAAGATAATCCTTATTCAGATTAGGAAACAGTTCCGACAACACGGCAGATACACCCACTGAAGGATAGAAAAAACACTTGGAAGTGGAATTAGGACCAGCCAACTGGGAAGCCCAGTCATTACGGCCTGTCAAAGTGAGATAATAAGTGCTTTTATATCCCAATTCAGCAGAAGCATACACTGACTGCGTTTGTTCTCTCCAGCCTTCCTGCATCCGTTTAGCTTTGTTGCTCAAGTTCTGGATAGCAAAATAGTTGGTTAATCCCACTTGTTCGTCTGGATATGCATCTGTACCATCAGCTATACCACCACGTACACTCATAGCATCGGAACGGATATCATTGAAAGAACCACCGATGTTGGCACTTAACGTAAGTTCCTCACCGAAAGTCTTGTTGATGCTTACGAGAAAGTCGGCATAGAGTTGTTTGTCCTGCATCTTTGTAATACCATACAAACCGCGACTTGAATTTTCTGTCAGCTGGGTATTTGTGGACGCATAGAATTTTTCCGTGAAATCATTGTTTGAGTTATCCAGACGAACACGACCGGAAACAGTCAACCAGTCTAATAGTTTATAGCTTAAGTTTGCACTCAGCATATAACGGTCTTTTTTGTTTTCGCGGAGGTTACGGTAGTTGATCCAGTAGGGGTTCTGCATCGTCATACCGGCATCACCCACTGTCCAATTTTGAACATAGATTTTACGAGCCGGATCGTATACTTCATAGAGTTCCGCGTCCGCCCATTCGTTTCCGCGCGGATACAGGTAAGCACCTACCAACGGATTGTTGTATTCACCCTGGTTCACTACGTTACGGTCATTTTGCAGGATATAATTGGCCGCAATATCCAGCGTCATCTTATCATTTAGAAAAGAAGTTGTATTACGTACATTGAAGTTGTAACGTGCATATTTATTATTGGGAATGTATCCCTTGGAGTTGATGGCAGCGGCTGAAGCGTAGGTCTGGTTCTTTTCCGTACCTGTAGAGAGTGAAACGCTTTCCGTATTGACAATGCCTGTTTGAAAGTAATCATCTTTAGGGTTATAACCGTAATAGTTAGACACACTCAATTTGTCTCCCCAGCTCTGAGAAGAACCGTCCACCCATTTGCCGCCTGTACCGGTACCATAGCGTGTCTGGAAACGGGGAAGTATAAAAGGTTGGTTAAATTCCATGCTTGTATTGACTGAAATGCTCACCTTTCCTTCCTTACCTTTTTTAGTGGTAATGATCACAGCTCCGTTGGCCGCTTCCGAACCATACAATGCAGCAGCGGCGGCACCTGTCAATACAGACATCGATTCGATATCTTCTGGGTTAATGTCTGCAATCGGGTCAGTAGTACCACGGGAATCAAATTCAGATTCCGATTCACGTGCATTGCGTCCGGAGAACATAGGAACACCATCAATAACATAGAGTGCATTGGAAGACTGCATAATAGATTTCGTACCGCGCATCACCACTTTTGAAATACCGCCTACTCCAGATGAAGATGCATTGATATTTACACCCGCCACTTTACCAGCCAATGCATTCACAAAGTTGGCATCCTTGTTTTGGGTAATGTCATCGTTCTTGATTTCCTGCACATTGTAACTCAGTGCCTTTGTTGCACGTTTGATTCCTAAAGCAGTAACAACCACTTCTTCAATTTGCTGTGCATCACTCGACAACTTCACATTTAAAGGGGTATTGTCCACAACGGCAATTTCTTGAGTAGTATACCCGATATAGGAAATCTGGAGTACCGGATTAGCTTCAGTCGTTACCAGCGTAAAGTTACCGTCCATATCTGTAATGGCACCAACATTTGTACCTTTCACCAATACGTTAACACCGATCAACGGTCCCATATCATCTGATACCCGACCTGTAATTTTACGCTCTTTTCCTTGTTGGTTTCCATTTTTAGGTGTCTGCTTATTTTCCGACAAATACACTACTCCTCCTTTAATTTTGAAGGAAACATTTTTTCCATTTAGCACAGTGTTTAATACCTGTTCTATGGAAGCATTGGATAATTGTACATTTTCTACGGCCAAGGATGCTAGCTTGTCATCGTAGAAAAAATTGTAACTGGACTGAGATTTGATTTGTTCAATAACCTTTCCCAAAGTTGTTCGGGAAGTGTTCAAATTCAGTTGGGCTAGCAAGCACTGAACAGAAAATGTCATGAACAACATCAATGAAGCCCGCAATAACCATGGGGCATGGAAAACATGACTGTGTTTCATAAACAAAATTTAAAATTAAACATAAATAGACTTCATCCCATAATTCATATTTTTACAGAACGATATTATTAATACAATTCATACAAAAAATATACTTACTCAAAAGAATACTTTTTTTTCATAAAAATGAAATTAAAAAAACTGTAAATAAAAACATTACCACAGTTTTTATTTACAGTTTTTTGAGGTTATCCTTTTCTAAATCTAACTAAATCTAAAACTTTGCGGACAGATAAACTCTATTGTCTTCTATTCTATACTTGATTGGTACGGCATTGCTTACTGAATTTAATACATCTTCTACTTTTTCCGATTTCATTAATGTGCCGGAATAGGTGCTTTTTGTATTCAAATCAGAAGAAAGCACAATGCTCACATCGTAATATTTTTCTAATGTTCGGGCAATGGTGAAAATGTCCGCACTTTCAAACGCAAAGGAATTATTGTGCCAATGTTCGATACCTGTATCAATCTGGCGGACCATCAATCGGTGGCTGACTCTATCCAATTCGGCTTCTTGCCGAGGTGTCAATACAATCATACCTTCATTATGGTTTCCTTTCACTTCAATTTCGCCTTGTACTAAAGTGGCTATTGCTGAACGGTTGGCCTGATCGGTCTTCAAGTTAAAAATTGTGCCCAACACTCTGACCTGCATTGACTCACTATGTACGACAAACGGTTTAGAAGAATTCTTTTTTACTTCAAAATATCCTTCACCTTCCAAATGAACTTCCCTGTTATTCTCATCAAATTCTTTGGGATACCGGAAAATAGAATTCTTATTTAGCCATACCTTAGTTCCGTCCGGCAATGTTAGTTGCTCTACCTCATTACGTGTATTTACAGTCAACAAAGATTCTTTCTCTGTATTATATTTCAGAAAAGTAAGGTAAATTGTTCCACTCAACAGAATGATCCCGACAAATGTTGCTGCATACCGCATCCAACTGCTCAAAATCCAACTCTCGGATTTGCGTTTCCGCCCATTCTTCAAACGTTTGAACAGCATCTGTTCCGCCCTATCTACATCCGTAGCTCTTGTGCTGAACCCCGTTTTGCCTAACTGGTATAATTCTTCTATTGTGAATAATTCGAATGCATGCTCGTTTGACTCGTCCATCCATCTTTTTATTTCACAAAGCTCATTTTCAGTGCATTCATCCATCAGAAATTTTGCCAAAAGCTTTTCGTTTATCATATGTCTATCCTTGTTTATCTATAAAACAATTCTTTCGAAAAAATCATTTATTTTATAAGGTGAAAATATAGCTAATAAAACATAAAGATTGTCTAACTTGTTACGCAAGATTTTCAAAGCTTTATACACATGTGCTTCCACTGTTCGTTGGGAACACCCCATCATTTCAGCTATAGTCTTATTTTTCATTTCTTGCAAATAGCTTAACTTGAATATCAATTTACATTTATCCGGCAGTTCATTGATAGCTGCTACTATTTCATTTCTTAGTTCCTTATTTTCAATCTTTTTCATTACCTCATTATTATCAGGCTGATAAAAAGCGACTCTCTTCAGATGCAACTCTTGCTGCATGGTTTTATAGTTCTCTCTGACCTCCCTATGCTTTAATACATTTAAAGCGCGCGTATAGAAGGTGTGTCGTAATGCACGATGCACCTCTTTTTTGTTCATCACTATACAAATC
>OMGR01000994.1_pt1 | contig 13649 bp, 13 predicted proteins | sample 1646061 | NCBI WGS metagenome assembly OMGR01 (sample SAMN05578583, study PRJEB25193) | human gut metagenome | biome: Human Microbiome; feature: human-associated habitat; material: feces | host: Homo sapiens | place: USA:Birmingham | reverse complement strand
ATCACGGACAGCCAATCTTCATTGTTAACCTTAAATCTAATACCATGAAAAACACGATGCAAATATAGAGGTTTTATGTTATGTAGCATAATGTTTCACTTGGAAATCTCATTTATTTAACCACGTTTAACAAATACATGCTATAAAACATCTTTTTAGAGCAGTTTCACGCCCTATATCCCTACTTCATTCGTGCATCGGCTCCCCACATCAGCTTCTCGCGAAGTGTCTGATAGAAGGTATGATTATATCTTTTTATCACTTTCGTGGTATAATCGGCTTTCGTTATCGTCAACTGGATGCCTGCCGGAAAGATTTCCGAACGGCCGTCCAGGGAGATCAGAAAAGATTTGTTCCGGCTTTCCACCCCTAGCGTGATCGTATAATTATCCGGAATAATCAGCGGGCGCACATTCAGGGAATGAGGCGCGACCGGACTCAATACCAGATTCTTGCTTTGGGGAATGATGATCGGGCCGTTCACACTCATGGAATAAGCCGTCGAGCCAGTCGGCGTTGCAATCAGCAGACCGTCGGCCTGATAAGAAGCCAGGTATTCATCATTCAGAGAAGTATGAATCGTGATCATCGAAGAGGTATCGCGCTTCAAGATCGCAATCTCATTCAGGGCATAATTATAACCGCGAAACACCCGCCCTTCCGTATGAAGCCGCAACAGCGTGCGCTCTTCTATCTTATAATAGTTCTTGAACAATTCCTCCAGTGTATCCTCGATATCATTTCCTCCCACATCGGCTAGAAACCCCAACCGTCCGGTATTAATACCCAGGATAGGGATATCCTGACGGTTCACACGGGCAGCCGTCCGCAGGAACGTACCGTCGCCACCGACACTCAGGGCCACATCGAGATCAAAATGATCGTCCGTTAACAATCCCGCAACGGGAGGTTCATAATTCAGGCCATCAGCCAGAAAATTATAAAAACGGACATCCACATAGATCTCCGCCTCCTGAGATATCAACTTTTCAAACAGCCGTTTTATCTGACTTTGTTTCTCGACCTGATACTCGCTGCCAAATATGCCTACTTTCATATTAAAATCCGATTAAATATTCATATAATGCAACAACTCGTTCATCCGCTGCTGCAACAGATCATCCACCATCCCTTTCTCCATAAAATAATACAGGACGGTATAATTGAAACGCTCGAAACTACGGATCACCGGCGAGGCATCCTCCAGGTCGATCTTAATAATAAGATGCAACCTTCCGGTATCTTTATCCGTGTACGAAAGCAGATTCAATACATGTGCATTGTTCGATTCGACCAAACGGGCAATATCTGTCAGCGAATAATCCTGAGGCATCACCTCGAGGACAAACACACTGCCCGAAGTCTCGGCATTACACAATTCCGAAAGAATATCGATCAGTTTCTCTCTCGTAATCGCCCCCCGGTATTCACCCTCCGGACTGACCACCGGTAACAGGCTCAACTGATAGCGGGCGATCAGTGCAAGCGCCTCATGGATATGTGTATTCTCCATCACACTGGGAGCAAACAGAACCGGCTCGCCAATCGTTGCCGCAGGATCAGGCATAGCCATCAGATCCTTTTCCGAGATCAGGCAACGGTATATCCCCTCGCTCAACAAAGGCAGATGTTTTAACTTAAAATCATCCATCAATGCTAATGCGTATTCCCCTGTGTCAAAACTTTTTAACACGGGAAGTTCCTTCGTTATGAAATCTTTCACCAACATTATTCTGTTAATTCCCTTAATTCTGCTAAATTTGCCGATACTTTTGTGCAAATGTAATGAAAGAAAAAAGATATAACGATATACGATGACAAATTTAAGTGTAAACATTAACAAGGTTGCAACCATCCGTAACGCACGCGGAGGTAACATGCCTGACATTTTAAAAGTAGCTCAGGATTGCGAAAATTTCGGTGCACAAGGAATTACGGTCCATCCACGTCCGGACGAACGACATATCAAATACAGTGACGTGTACGCGTTGAAACCTCTTATCAAGACAGAATTTAACATTGAAGGGTATCCCTGTAACAATTTTATAGACCTGGTATTAAAGGTGAAGCCGACACAGGTAACACTGGTTCCGGATGCACCCGATGCCGTCACCTCCAATGCCGGCTGGGATGTAAAGGCAAACTTCGACCTGCTGAGTGAACTGGTTGATACCTTCACCGCACAGGGAATCCGCACCTCTATCTTCGTAGGGACCGATCTGGCCAACATCGAACTGGCTGCAAAAACAGGCACCGACCGCATCGAGCTGTATACAGAGCCTTATGCAACCAATTACCCGGTGAACAAGGAAGAAGCCGTCGCTCCTTTCGTTGCTGCCGCACAACTGGCAAAGAATCTGGGAATGGGAGTCAATGCAGGCCATGACCTGAGCCTGGAAAATCTGGCCTGGTTCAATCAGAACATACCCTGGCTGGAAGAAGTATCCATCGGCCATGCCCTGATCTGCGATGCGTTGTATCACGGATTACAGGAAACCATTTCATTATACAAAGCATGCTTGCAACAATAATAACGAACTAATATTAACGAATAAGTATACAAATCTATGAGCATTTTACTTTCCCTACAAGCAGTAGGGGCACAGACAGCAGAGCAGATGCCGGATCTGACGGCAGTAACAGTCCCCACTGAAGCAGAGATCAATGTAATAGACCTTGCGTTCAAAGGAGGGTGGATCATGATTGTACTATTGCTGTTATCCTTAATGGCAGGTTACATCTTTATCCAGCGTTTATTAGTTATCCGCCGTGCGGGTAAAGAAGATCAGAATTTCATGAACCGTATCAAAGACTATATCCACGAAGGGAAAGTCGATTCAGCACTGAATCTGTGCCGCAGCACCAATACCCCTTCCGCCCGTATGATCGAAAAGGGTATCACCCGCCTGGGCCGCCCGATGAACGATGTACTCGTTGCTATCGAAAACGTGGGTAACCTGGAAATTGCGAAACTCGAAAAAGGCTTCCCGCTGATCGCTACGACAGCTGCCGGAGCTCCTATGTTGGGTTTCCTCGGAACAGTAACCGGTATGGTACGCGCCTTCTTCGATATGGCGAATGCCGGAACGAACGTAGACGTTTCCTTACTGTCAGGAGGTATTTATGAAGCACTTGTAACAACCGTCGGTGGTCTGGTAGTCGGTATCATCACCCTGTTCGCTTACAACTACCTGGTTTCTCAGGTCGACAACGTGGTGAACAAGATGGAAGCCCGCACCATGGAATTTATGGATTTATTGAACGAACCGGCTAATTAACAAAGCGAATGGCACTAAAACGAAGAACAAAAGTAAACGAAGCCTTCAGCATGGCATCCATGACCGACGTCATATTCCTGCTGTTGATCTTCTTTATGGTCACCTCTACGGTAGTCATTCCGAATGCCATCAAGGTAACATTGCCGCAGGCGAAGAAGCAGACGGCAGCCAAACCACTCACGCGGGTTACCATCGATGCCAACCTGAATTACTACGTAGCATTCGGTAACCAGCGGGAAACGCAGGTCACGTTCGACGAGATCACCCCGTTCCTGCAAGACAGTTACGCAAAAGAGCCCGAAATGTTCGTCGCCCTTTATGCAGACGAGACAGTTCCTTATAAAGAAATCGTAAAGATCCTGAACATAGCGAACGAAAATAAATTCAAGATGGTGCTTGCCACCCGTGCGCAGAAATAACAGATATGAAATTCAACAAAGATGACATATACAGTATAACCGGTTCGGTCGCATTCCACCTGGCGATCTTCCTGATCCTGTTGTTCACGGTACTACGTACGGAAATTCCGGAAGAAGACGGGGGTGTCCTTGTCAACTTCGGGAATGTAAACTCCGCCGCCGGTACCTTCGAACCTAAATACACCGGACAGGAACTGCCCCAGGAGACGACCACTCCTCCACCTCCACCCACTCCGCCGGTAGAAACACCGAAAGAGGAAGTGATCACGCAGGATATCGAAGAAAGTGTTGCCATAGCAGACGCTAAGAAGAAAGAAGAGCAACGCAAGAAGGAAGAAGAGCGTAAACGGAAAGAGGAAGAGGATCGCCGCAAACGGGAAGAGGCCGAAAAGAAACGCCTGGAAGAAGAACGTCGCAAAAAAGAGCAGGCCATCAGTAACCGCGTTGCCGGAGCATTCGGTATCGGCGGCGCTGAAGGGAACAGCCAGGGCGATGCAGAAAGCGGTACAGGTAACCAAGGTAGTCCGTTCGGCAACTCTGATCACGGAGCCAACGAAGGCGTAGGCGGTTACGGTTCATTCAACCTGAACGGTCGTTCTATCGGAGCCGGAGGCTTGCCCCGTCCCGCTTACACGATCCAGGAAGAAGGAAAGATCGTGATCAACATTACGGTAGACCCGAAAGGGAATGTGATATTTGCAGAAATAGGAAGAGGTACCAACATCGACAACGCTTCCATGCGTAAGAGTGCCCTGGATGCCGCCAAACGTGCGAAGTTCAACAGCATCAGCGGAGCGAACAACCAGAGCGGTACGATCACCTATGTATATAAACTTAAATAAGATGACAGTTGTCAACTATCAACTGTCAACTAAAAAAAGGAAGTAATATGAAGAAAGCAATTGTATTTTTAGCCAACGGCTTCGAAGAAATGGAAGCCTTGGGCACAGTCGATATCCTGCGCCGCGGAGGTATCGAAGTAACAACTGTTTCCATCACTGACAATCCTGTTGTAACGGGGGCACACAATGTTCCGGTTACTGCCGATACGACGCTGGGAAAAGCAGACCTGGCCGGAGCCGATGCGCTTGTACTGCCCGGTGGCATGCCCGGAGCATCCAACCTGAACGACTCGGAACCGGTAAAAGAAGCCTTATTGCAGCAATACCGTGAAGGCCGTACCATAGCCGCCATCTGTGCAGCTCCGATGGTACTGGGCGGACTGGGCTTGTTGAAAGGCCGTAACGCTACTTGCTATCCCGGATTCGAACCGAAGCTGATCGGCGCCAATGCGACCGGCGAGATCGTGGAAGTTTCCGACAATGTCATCACCGGCAAAGGTCCGGGGCTGGTCATGGATTTTGCCCTGGCTATCGTTACAGCCCTCAAAGGAGAAGCCGTAGCCGAAGAGGTTGCTGCAGGACTATTGATTTAATCATCTGAAATAATATTTAAGAGCCGTGATATTTCTATACATATCACGGCTTTTTTTGTATGTTTGCAGCCATTTTAGCAAAAGGTAAAAAGATGAACAATAATTTGAAAGGATTCGCATACGGCATTGCCACTTCGGCTACATTCGGTTTGATACCATTATTTACTCTGCCGCTTATGGCGAAAGGGATGCAGTTCGATTCGATCCTGTTCTATCGTTTTCTTTTTGCGTCGATAGCCCTTATCGGTATCATGGCAGTGAAAAAAGAATCCATGCGCATCGATAAAAGAGATATTCCCGTACTGATCCTGCTCGGCTTCTTTTACACAGCATCCGCCATGTTCCTTTTCTGGGGATATAATTTCATGTCGGCAGGGATAGCCACTACATTACATTTCACCTATCCGATATTCGTTACCCTTGTCATGCTGGTATTTTTCCGCGAAAAGACATCGTGGGTCACGCTGCTGGCGATCTGCCTGGCGATCTGCGGGGTCGCACGCCTGTCTATCAACGAGGGGGAAATGAAGCTGAGCGCATTGGGGGTATTTATCGTACTGCTGTCGGCTGTCGGTTACGCCCTCTATATCACTACGGTCAATAAATCGAGAGTACACAATATGACAGGGAGGAAACTGACGTTCTATGTATTCATTGTCAGCACCCTCCTGTTTGCCGTTAAAGCAAGTACCAACGAAGGCATCCAGCCCATCCCCGACGCCGTGTCGGTAGTCAACCTGATATTGCTGGCCGTTGTCCCGACCGTCATCTCCAATATCACACTCGTACTCGCCGTCCATAATATCGGCGGGACACTCACAGCCGTACTGGGGGCAATGGAGCCCGTCACCGCCGTTTTCGTCGGCGTGCTGGTGTTCGGCGAACCGTTCACATTCAATCTGGCTACCGGTATTCTGCTTATTATCATCGCCGTAACGATGATAATCCTCTCCAAAACAATACAAAAAACCTTGCGTAGTTTACGCAGGACGCTGATCCGTTAAAGACAACCCCGGGCCACCCCTTGTTGTTGTATATTTGCTTCTGTCAAAATGAAATGATATGGAACAAAATGTAAGCAACTACATGATGAAGGTAGCCAAACAGAAACGGAAAGGCAGGAAAAACAGTTCGGCGGATATGTACCGGACAGTACATAACCGGCTGCAACGTTTTCCGGGTGGAAGAACTCTGACCTTCGGGAAGGTGACAAAGAATTTTGTCGACGATTTCGCCTGCAACCTGCGCGACGAAGGGCTGGCGGTAAATACCGTCAACAGTTATCTGAGCTGCTTCCGGGCCGTCTATAACTCGGCACGCGAAGCAGGGGTATTCGACGACAACGGGAAGTCGCCTTTTGCACACCTGCGGCTCCGTCGTGAGATCACCGCCAAACGGGCACTCACCTCGCATGCGATCAACGAACTGGCACGGATACAGCCGTCGGCAGGGACTGATACGCGGCAATCGCTCGATCTTTTCCTGTTCTGCTTTATGGCCTGCGGGATGCCTTTTGTGGACCTGGCACATCTGACCTGGGATAATATCGTCGGGAAAGAGATCATCTACCACCGTCATAAAACAGGGGTACGGGTACAAGTGACCATCACCCGGGCGATGCGGCTGATCATCCACCGGTATGCCAGTAAGAACCGGCATTACCTCTTCCCGATCCTGCCCGAAAAGGAATGCAGCCATGAATGTTACAAAGCACTGCTGGCACATCACAACGCCAGCCTGAAAGAGATCGGCAACCGGCTGAGTCATCCGGTAAAACTCACATCGTATGTGGCACGCCACTCGTGGGCAACCGAAGCACTCCGGCAAAATACACCCGTGGCTGTCATCAGTCAGGCGATGGGACATACGTCGGAAAAAACGACACGTATCTATCTGGATTCACTCGATCAGTCGGTGCTAACGAAAGCAAACAGGAAGATTACCAAAGTGGTAAACGATTTGATCCTCGGAAGGGCTTGATCCCTTATTTACGAAATAAGGGATAACGGTGTATTTTTTATCTATGCATTAATAGGAAAGCTTGTGTTTCAATGCTTCTTGAAATGCAAAGATAAAGATAAAAACCATAATACAAATACTAATCAACAGATTTCTAAGACAACAACTTGCCTGGGTGGGGGCAGTTATGCCGTTACAGAAGGTTTTTTGTTCCTTTTATAGCTTTTTTCTTTAAATATTCTTTATCTGCCTTCTAACAAGACATGACAATCACGGACTATTAAACTTTTAACATTCCTTCTTAAAAATAGATCATCAACAGACCGAATTCTATTCCTGTTTTACCTCCCTGGCGACCCTTTTTCAGCCACAAAACACCCGGCAATTCAGGCTTTTTTCACCTCGAAAAGTTCCTACTTCCCTTATTTCGTAAATAAGGGAAAGTAAAAAAAGGGTAAAACATGAAAAAAGCACTGTCTTTTTTACTTATTACGATCAGTCTGTTATCCGCACATCATTTGCACGGACAACATATAGCCATTAAGAGCAATCTTCTTTATTGGGGAACGACTACCCCTAATATGGGATTTGAATTCCGATTAGGGAATAAATGGTCTTTCGATCTCTGGGGTGCCTACAATGCCTGGGAATTTAAAGACGATATGTCGCTGAAACATTACCTCGTACAACCCGAACTGCGTTTCTGGCCTTGTCAAACCTACGAAGGGCATTTCTTCGGACTGCACGGGCATTACGGCCACTTCAATATCGGAGAGATCCCCTTTATACCCGGACTGGATGACGTGAACTATCGCGGCGAGCTATACGGTGGCGGACTGACTTACGGCTACCACTGGGTGATCGGACGTCATTGGGGACTGGAAGCGTTCATCGGTGCCGGTTATGCTTATATGAAATACGATAAATATGTATGCTACGACTGCACGGAGGTACTCTCCTCCTACCGCCGTCATTATTTCGGTCCTACCCGGGCAGGTGTCTCCATTATCTTCTTCATCCATTAAATACGGAGTACATATGAAAATAATCTTATACATTATATATATGACTTGCGCCGGATGGCTGCTCCTACCCTGCCCGGCAAAGGGACAGGAACCCGGCATCCGCCTCTCGCTGACCGATGCGCGGGTGGACGACGACGACAGCCTGACGATACGACTGCATATAGTGCTGGAAGATATCCGCGTGCCCTCCTCACAAAGCCTGATCTTCGAACCGCGGCTGGTAAGCGGCGAACATATCCTGGCATTGCCGCCGGTAGTGGTCAGCGGCAAACGCCGTGCCCGCTACGATGCCCGTGCCCATGCCGTCGATCCTTCGACACAGATACCCGGCAGCAACTACTATCATCGCATCGTCGCTCCCCAAAAACAGACCCGTTATGAGCTGGATTATATCCGGCGCATCCCCTATACCGGCTGGATGCGCAACGCGGGGCTGTCGCTCCGGCAGATCAGCCGCACCTGTTGCCGGGGACGTGTATTGGCTGACGACCTGCTCACTGCCGACCTGGCGCTGGTCCCTCCCTGCGTAAAAGAGGTGACCGGACCAAGCCCCCGGGCAGTGATGGCTTACAACCGCTATAATAAAGAGATCCGTTTCCTGATACCCGACGATGCGCCCGCCGGTCTGCGCACCGAGACAGCCATCGCCTACCTCGACTACCGGCAGGGCGGTGTACGGGTGGAACCGGAGTTCGGCAAGAACCCGGAAGAACTGGCTTATACCGACAGTCTGTTCACCCGCCTTCACGAAGCGGGTGTCACACAGTTCCGCCAGGTGATGGTGACCGGCTATGCCTCCCCCGAAGGCTCCTATCAGCATAACGAGACATTGGCACGGCAGCGTGCCGAAGAATTCCGTGCCTACATCAGCCGCCGTTACCTGCCCGAAGGCTGTCCGGTGATCTGTAACAGCGTGGCGGAAGACTGGGAAGAGTTGCGCCGTATGGTAGCCGTTTCCGGTAAGCCCTACAGCCAGGCCGTCTGTTTCATCATCGACAATTACGGTATTTTCGAAGGCCGTGAGAATTACCTGATGCAACTGGATAACGGCGCTGTCTACCGGAAGCTGTTGCGTGACTTCTTCCCCTACCTGCGCCGGGTGGAACTGCGCCTGACCTACGAACCCGTAGCGGTAGGCGATGCCGAAGCCGCCCGCCTGCTCTACAGCCATCCGGAAATGCTGTGCCTGGCGGATATGTACCGCGTAGCCCGTTACTACCCGCCCGCCACCGAGCAACACCGTGAAGTCTACGTGATCGCCGCCGAGACATACCCCGAAAACATCGTGGCACAGATCAACGCTGCCGCAGCCTGCCTCTTGCTGGGCGATGCCGGGACCGCCCGCCGTTACCTCGACCGCGAAGACGTGCAGGCAGACCCGCGCTCTGCCATCAACCGGCAGATCATGTTGGAACTTGAAATAAAAAAGGAGGCAGACCGGTGAAACTGCTCCTGCTCATACTGCCCTGGATGATTCTTGCCGGTTGCGACATCGACGCCCCTCTTCCCGACTGCGACTACAATGCCCGTCTGGAATACTGGTATGTCTATACCGGCACCGACAACGAACTGCCCGATTACATCGCCGCGATGGACGAATACCTCTTCGACTCCGGCGGCATCCTCCGCCAGGTGAAAACCCTCGAAGGCGACAGCCTGCTCGCCCACGAACTGGTCGTCCCTCCCGGCACCTATACCCTGGTCAGCTGGGGCAACCTCGACGGCCGCAGCCGCATCGCCCCCGCAGTGATCGGCCAAACCCGCCTCTCCGATATCCACCTGGAGCACAACGATATAGCGACCGAAAGTACCCTTCCCCCTCTCGAGAGGGGGCAGGGGGTGTGTCAGTGGCATCCCAACACCGAACCCCTGTACTACGCTACCGACATTTTAGAAATCCCCCGTTCCGGCATCGTCCGCAAACGCATCAACACCACCCATGCCCACGCCTTATTGAAGGTCACCGCCAAGTGGTTGCGCGACACCCCTCCGAACACGAAAGATTTCGCTTTCACCCTCGGGGGCATCCCGGCAGCAGCCGGTTTCGACGTGGCAGCCCGTGTCGAAACCTCCATGACCTACGCCATCCCCCGGATGGACGAATCCACCCTCTGCACCCACCGCACCGAAGCGTCGATGCGTCCGAATCGCACGGTGACAGGCGATTTGCAGACCTACCGCTATACCGACAACACCCGGCTGCTGTTCCGCATCTGGGCAGGCGACACCCCGCTGATCCGCGAGGTAAACCTGACGGAATTTTTCCGTGCGATGAGCGTCCCCCTGACGCGCAACATACGCCAGGAATTTTCCATCGTCATCACCATCGACGGTGACGATATATCGGTCTCCTTCGCCGGGGTAAGCGACTGGGAAGACGGGGGAACGATCGGAGGCAATATGTAATAATGAAGTATTAATAATAAAGACAATGAAAACTTATAAAATTTATAGCGACAAAGAGTATCTCTTTCCCCTCTTGAGAGGGGATAAGGGGTGTGTTATCTTACTCAGAAACAAGCGAATTTCACACACCCCCTGCCCCCTCTCAAGAGGGGAAAAGTTACCAACAGATAATATCGATTATTAAATAAACACTGAGTATTAACATTAAAACAAATTGTGTTATGAAAACAAAGTATTATGCATTAGTGCTGGCAGCCCTTCTGGCAGGTGCCTGTTCAGATGACGAGGTAAACGGCGGCAGCGGAGGAGGAACTACCCCGCAGCCCGAAGCCGGTAAAACAGCTTTCGGATTCGCCCTCAAAGACTTTGCCAAAGGAAGTGTCCCGCTCTCGAAAGCCGACGGAGACAAACTCCCCGCTTCGGTCGCCGAATCGACCATCGACAGCCTGTCGATCTATGTATTCGACCAGAATGCCGACACTCCCTACGACTCGACAAAGACGGTCTTTGTCGAAGAGTTCAGATTCGGGAACGACCAGCTCGTTGCTTCCGGCAGCGACAAGACAGCCGCCATCCAACTGAGCGGAACGGGTAAAAAGAAAATCTATTTCGTAGCCAACGCCATCGGCGAGCACGACCTGGACCGGCTGAAACTGAACGAAACCACCGAAGCGCAGTTCCTCGAAATGAAGACCAACACGCTGACAAAAGCCGACCAACTGGCCTCCCCGCTTGTCATGACCGCCATCGACTCGATCGAGGTGATGGAGAAGGGCGACCTGGGTGGAACGAACACCGCCTACCAGGTAGAGATCGAGAGTACCGTCAGCAACCGCACCATCGAACTGAAGCGCATACTGGCACGTTTCGACATCGAGAACAATGCCGAAACCAGCGACCTGGTGATCGAAAGCATCGCGCTCAACAAAGTGCATCCGTCGGCGCTGATCAATAAAGCGCTCAACTACCGGGCTACTAAAAACAGCGAATACGCCTATTCGACCGACCCTCAGCTCGACGAAATGGAGAAGTTCGACTTCACCCGCTACCCGGATGCCAACAACGGAAGGGCGACCAGCGTGTTTTATGTCTATCCCGATATGGACAAGGGCGACGGAAGTGCAGACGGCGAGAGTAGCACGGCGGAGAACCGTTTCTACCTGACACTTTACGGCAAAACGAAGAAGACCGGCGCCAGCGTCGTCTACAATGTCTATATGTATAAAAACAATGCCGACACGAGCAAAGACCCGATCGTCGTAAAACCCAACAACCAGTATCTGATCAAAATCAACGACCTCGACCCCACCAAGCTGAAAGCCACCATCACCGTACAGGACTGGTTGATCGGTGACACGGTAGATTATGAGATGTCGCTCGGCAGCATTGCCCTGAGCTGTGTGGAATTTCCGCTGACCGAAGTCACGGCAGGCGGTTCGGGCGAACTGCTGACGATCCCCGCCGCCCGTGCCCGGGGAGCCGGAAAAGCGGTCAACGTCAAAGTCGATGCCATCAGCGAATGGGAACTGGCAAAAGGTTATAACGCTGCCTGGATCGACACGACCACCAACATCGACCCCGACAAGCTGCCGGTAGGTACACTGGCAACCGTACTGCCCCAGACAGCCAACCCGTATAAGAACGACCGCCGCGGCACGCTGGTGTTCCGCAACGTGCAACGTCCTTCGATCACCCAGACACTCGTTGTCGTGCAGAAAGGAAATGCCGCCGCAACGGTTCCGGTAGCGATCGGCAAGCTGTCCGCCCATGATGCCGCTTATATGGTTATCAACCGCCCGACAGACGGCACGACCAACACGGTGGGCGTAACGGAGAAAGCCGACACCCTGATGCTGGCTGCCGCCGGTGGTGGCGGCAATCCGGCCTTCCTGGAAAATACGGCGTACAGCGGTATCGTTATCGACGTGGACAGTTGCAGCGACACCGCCGCATCCATCCAACAGGAATGGGCAATCCGTGTCGACCGGATAGACTCCACCTGGATACATATCACCGAACAGCCGAAATTGAACGAACACGGCAAAAGCTTCAAATTCGACCTGCTGGAAAACGACACCGTCCTGTCACGCACGGGAACCATCCGGTTGTACGACCGCCAGGATGCAACCCTCTACCGCGACCTGGTAATTATACAGGGCGGCACAGCGGCAACAGCAGAGATCGTTATGGCAGAATCGAGAACCGCCGACGGCTTCACCGATCTGAAAGAGGAAACAGGGGATGACCCGCAGCACTACGACTATACGCTGGGCATTCCGGTAGCCAAGACCACCGATACCCCATACAAGATCAAACTGACCACCAACGGCGCGTGGTCGATCGCCGACCTGGGAAATACGCCTTATCGCAACTGGCTGAAAGCCTATGCCCTGCAAGGTACCGACAAACGGATCATGAGCGGAACAGGCGATGCCGTCATCGAGATCGGAACGACCCTCAACGACAGTGCGAGCGTACGTACCGGCTTCGTCACGATCAACGTGGCAGGTGTCGATAAGTTCATCAAGGTGACACAGGAAGCCTCCGTTCCCACCATCACCCTCGACGACCGCCATATCATCGGCAACCATATCGACTTCCCGGCAACAACGACACCGGGCGGCGCCATCTACGAAGCAGCCCAGTTCATCACCAACGATAACTGGACCGTGGAAGCGGTAGAAAACGATGCCGACGGTAACCCGACCGCGAACCCAGCCACCTGGCTCACTTTCAGCGATGCCAAAGATGCCGCCGGTACAGCTATCACGGGCGGGTCAGGCAGCATGGTCTTGAAGATCACGGCAGCCGAACAGACGGAAACCGGTGGTGCCGGATCAGGAGCGGCAGCCCGTAGTGCCACCGTCACCATCCAATGCAAACACCCGGAAACACCTCTCGGCGCGGATAACCCTGTCATCAAACTCGACATCTACCAGGCAGGTATCGAAGCGACCGCCCCGTAAATAATTAAAATATGGAAAATTAACACACCCCCTCCCCCCTCTCCAGAGGGGAAAGGATACCACCGGATTCTCCTTATTAGCGACGGGAGTAACTTTTCCCCTCTTTGAGAGGGGGCAGGGGGTGTGTCAAATCCCAACAAATATCTAACAATCAAAAACAT